>Ga0075122_10000285_pt1 | contig 41896 bp, 41 predicted proteins | sample AntAceMetag02UKB_FD_69790 | JGI IMG/M metagenome (GOLD analysis project Ga0075122, IMG submission 69790) | Saline lake microbial communities from Ace Lake, Antarctica - Antarctic Ace Lake Metagenome 02UKB | ecosystem: Environmental > Aquatic > Non-marine Saline and Alkaline > Saline | place... | reverse complement strand
CATTTTGAACTAAAAGGTTGGACAGAAGAAAAAACTGTGACTCGCTTTTGGCTTATTCATGCTGCTGTGGTTTTGTTGGGATTGTGGATTGCACTATATTAATCAGTTATTATCAGTTAAATTTGTTAAATCTGTGTTCTATTTAATTCTAGATAGCACACTGATTTAACAGATTAAACAGATCCACACAGATATATGTCTTATCTAAAATTTAATGAAATTACAATAGACGACTTTTCTGACAAGAATATTAATTCCCTCTACAATGAGGGTTATGTTTTTGGTCGTCCCGGCAAAGGCTATATGAATCAAACTCGTAGTGTGCGTATTAATTTAGATAAGTTTGAATTATCTAGTGAGAATAAAAGAATCCTAAAAAAGACAGAAGACTTAGGATTTAGGACATATGACTTACCATACACCGAGTACAGCTGGGAAATAGGTAAAACAGCAAAAGATTTTTATACCACCAAATTTGGAGATGGTACTTTTAGTGCAAATAAAACTAAGGAACTTTTAACAACGAGACACAACTTCAACAAACTGTTTGGTTATGATAATGAAAGAGCATCTGTTGGTTATGCTATTTGTTACGAAAATAAAAACATACTACATTACTCCTATCCATTTTACGATCTAAATCCTATGTCCTATGTCCTAAATCCTAACACTGGAATGTCCATGATGCTCCAAGCAATTAATTATGCAAAAGAAAACAATAAGAAATATATTTATCTCGGCTCAGCAAAAGATGAAAAAGCCAAATACAAACTCCAGTTCAAAGGACTAGAATGGTTTGATGGTAAAAAATGGAATAAAGATTTAGATGAATTAAAAAATATTTTGAAATAATATGAGAGATACAGGACCACAACCAGAACAAAAATCCGACGAAGAAATTGTTGAGGAAATTTATAGCTCAAAAGAGCTGGTAGAAACAGAAGATGAAAATTTGTCTGCTTTTTTATTAGAATATGGTAGTAAAAAATTAAAAGTGATGTTAGAAAAAGATACATTTACTGTGTCAACTTATGTAGAAAGTATGAATGAAGAGAACAGAAAAGAAAGAGAAACTACTTTGATATATAAAGCTCTTATAAAAACTATAAAAAACTGGGTAAAGGAAGGAAAAAGAAGAATAATGTATACATTTACAACCCAAGATGAAAAATTAAAAAAATGGGCCTCTGACCCACAAAAAGGTGAAGGGATATTTTCTTGGGATGATATTAGTGAAGGTAGGATGCCTGATGAAAAAATTAACAAAGGTAGATTAAATTTTGTAAAAATTTTTAGACCACAAGATGAACAATAAACACATTCACTTCATCGGAATCTGCGGAGTTGCCATGTCAGCTCTTGCTTTGGCGTTGAAGAGGGCTGGATATAGTGTGACTGGTAGTGACAAAGGAGTTTACCCTCCTATTTCTACATACTTGAAGGAAAGTGGGATTGATTATTATGTTGGTTGGCACGTAGAAAAGATGGGGAATCCTGACTTGGTTGTTGTCGGAAACGTGGCCGGCTCACAAAACCCAGAATGGCTTCATGTGCAAGAAAACAATATTTCTTACAAATCTTATCCAGAGGTTGTTAGTGAATTTTTTATCAAAGAAAAATCCATAGTTTGTGCTGGTACTTATGGCAAGACTTCTACTTCTGCCCTGCTCTCTTGGATCTTGACTCAGACTGATATGGACCCAAGCTACATGTTTGGTGGTCTTTCACAAAATAATATTCCATCTGCTAATATTGGTAAACCAATTCTGAGCCTGAACGAAGTGAAGGAGAAGAATCCCGATGCAAAACAACGGGATCCTTCGGCTCCAGCTTCCTCTTCGCTTCACTCAGAGTTTGCTTCCGCTCAGGATTATGAATGGTCCATAGTAGAAGGTGATGAATACAAATCTTCTCGTTGGGATAATAAAGCTAAATTTTTTCATTACAAACCCACTCACCTACTCCTCACAGCTTGCAAATGGGACCATGCGGATGTTTATCCCACTGAGCAATCTTATATGAAGGCCTTCGATGAATTGATTGAATTGGTACCAAAAGATGGATTAATAGTAGCCAGTGAACACGTCACACACAACATGGACCACATAACAAATATTATAAGATACGGTAAATCAGAAACAAATGATTATAAATATTCTAACGTCGTGCAAACACAGGATGGCTTGGATTTTGACATAACACTCAAATCTAAAACTTACAATCTAAAACCTAAAATTCTAGGCACATATCAAGCCGAAAATATTACTGCTTGTTTTGCAATGGCACACCAGATTGGTATTGAACCAGAAAAAATTATTAGTTCAATTGAAAGTTTCAAAGGTATAAAAAGAAGACTGGAAAAAAGATTTGTAGGTGACGCGACTATCATTGATGACATTGCTCACTCTCCTGACAAAGCTCAGTCAGCCCTGCAAACTCTTTCTAATATCTATTCTGAACCACAGAGTGGTGAAGAATCTGTCGAAGCCAAGTCCGATACTCTACAAAGTATAAATGTAAACCAAAATAAACACACTTCGAAAGATCCTCACGGTCGCTCGAGCTCCCTCAGGATTTCTCCTAGAATAATTGCAATCTTTGAACCAAACGGAGGTAATAGACAACAAGAATCTATTCCTGGTTATGATAATAAATTTGTCAGTGCCGACGAAGTCATTATTCCTCGTCTGACTCGTATTAAACAAGACCCGACTAAACCAGAAAATCTAGACGGAGAAAAACTAGCACAAGTAATTTCTAAAACTCATCGCAATGCAAAATATATTACTGACGATGAAGAAATAATTAATTATCTTGTCAAAAATACCAACAAAAACGATGTGGTAGTTTTTCTTGGTAGTCACGGCTTTAGAAACATGATTGAAAACTTAATTGAAAAATATGAAAATTCCTAAACAGGCTAAAAAAGTATTTGACGGAGTGATATTTGATGTTTATCACTGGGAGCAAGATATGTATGACGGCAGTAAAGCTACTTTTGAAGCACTTAAAAGACCTTACGGAACAAGAATTATTCCGACACAAGGTGATAAAATAATTGTTTCCAAAGAAAATCAACCTACCCAAGAGGAAACGATAGGAACTTTTGGTGGAAGAATGGACGAAGGAGAAACACCTCTGGAAGGAGCAAAGAGAGAATTATTGGAAGAGTCTGGTCTTGTATCTGATGATTGGGAACTCTTCGTTGAACACGAACCTTACCCAGAAAAAATGAATTTTAAAATTTACACTTTTATAGCTCGCGATTGTAAAAAGATACAAGAACAAACAGAAGACCCAGGAGAAAAAATAAAACCATTCGCAGTTGATTTTGAAAGTTTTATAGATATTGTTTTGGATAAAAGTTCACCTATTACAAAAGAATTTGCTCTAGATATCTTCCGAATGAAAGAAGCTGGTACACTAGAAAAATTCAGACAAAGATTATTTCCAAACTAAAAATCCCCTACTCGGGGATTTTTTAATCTGTATAAATCAGTCTAAATCAATGCTTTATTTTCCTTCATCAACAATCTCAGTTTCTACATTCTCACCATCAATCTTGGTAACAAGTAAAGAAATCCCACAGACATTACATTCAATAACCTGTTTTTCTGCTAAATTTGGATAAGTGTTCAAATCAACTTCATTTTTACATTCTGGACAAATAAGCTTCATATTGATATTATTAATTATGTTAGACGTTCATTATTCTAACACAATCTAATTTTTTATTCAAATCAGTGAAATCTTTTTAATAATCAATGAAATCAATGTAATATGAAGTCAATTCAAACCCCCTGTTCAGCCATTTCCCAAGTTTGTAATGTTGGTGGCGATGTCTTTCTAAAACGAGAAGACCAACACAAGTATGGCTCCCACAAAGGCAGGTCTATTCCCCCAATGGTCAAAAAGTATTTCAAAGAAGAAGGGATAACAAACTATGTGATTTCTTCTTCTGGAAATGCGGCTCTAGCTGCTATTCACGCCATCCAAGTCCACAATCGCAATAACCCCAGTAAACTAAAACTGACAGTTTTTGTTGGTTTAAATATTGATGGGGCAAAACTAAAAATGCTTTTGGGTGTTATTGAAGATCCAAATGTAAAACTAGAACAAGTAGAACGCCCAAAGCAATCTGCTTTTGCGATTGATAAGGAAGGTACAGCAAAACTACTTCGCCAATCTACTGACGACAATGCCCTAGCTGGATATTTTGAACTAGCCCAAGAACTAGATAAAATTCCAAACTTACAAGCAATATTCATTCCAACTTCATCTGGTACTACTGCCCAAGGTATAGGTGAAGCTTTTCAGACTGAATTTATAGAACAAAATCCTCAAATCCATATTGTACAAACTACTGCTTGCCACCCCATTGCCGAAACTTTTGATAATGACTTCACAGAAGCTGAATCTGTAGCCGGCGCTATTGTTGATAAAGTGGCTCATCGCAAAGAAGAAGTTCTAAAGAGTATTGAAGGAACCAAAGGCTCAGCCTGGATAGTGAATAACGAAGAAATTGCTCAAGCTCAAGAACTTGCCAAGAACGGCTGTCATGTCGCCATGTCTGCCAACTCAGCCCTTTCTATTGCGGGATTAAAAAAAGCCGCAGAGCACGGCTTTAAATTTAATGGTAATGTAGTTTGTCTAGTTACAGGGATGTAATGATACTAACAATATTCCCCGGATCACTCACCTGTCCTCTTTCACCTTTTTTTGTATAATACTGATCTTCTAGCTGAAGGTCAGTTTTTTTAAATAAATTTTCTAATTCTTCCAATGTAAAACCATGATAATATCTCTCTCCCAAAACTTCACCTTCTGAATCAAGCCACGGTACAAGAAAATCTTTTGTCACGTGTGAGTCATCAGACGATTTTACGTGGCCTGTTTCAAATTCTTTAAATTTACCTTTTTCTACCATTTTACTAGCACTTTTGGAATATAGATTCCAATTTGTCATAATAATTTTCCCTCCGGGTTTTAAAACTCTTTTCATTTCTTCTAAAGACTTAATTCTTGAGACTTCGTCTGGTAAATGATGGAAAGTAGCAATACAATATATAATATCAAACTCCCCCACTCCAAAAGGTAGCTCTGTCATCTCAGCAACCTCATGTCGAGCTTCTGGGAAATCTTCTCTGGCTACTTCAATTTGGCCCTCGCTCTGATCCACCCCAACATACTCCACACCTTGAAAATCTTTGAAAAGATGGTATAATCTGCCTGTTCCACAACCAAGATCCAAAACCTTGTAGTTATCCTTCATATATTTAGACAAGGGTTTTAGATCATCCCAAAGATACTGCCGAGTTTGTGCAAACGGACGAGCAATCTTATTATAAGTTTCTTTATTTAATTTTACTAAATCTTGCATAGATGAATAATAGCTTAGAACAAATTATTTTAAATATTATAGAACACAAGCCTCAAACCAAGGCTAAGTTTGATGATGCTCGTCGGAAAGTCTGTGGTAAATTGAAAACTACTCAACCTTCCAATCGCAACTTGCTACAAGCATACCAAAATATGGTAAAAAAGAAAAGAGTAAAAGCTGATGCCCAACTAGAAAGATTTATGCGCAAAGCTGATATTAGAACTCTTTCTGGTGTAGCTATTATCACTTCACTATGCAAACCTTACAACTGCCCCGGCAATTGTGTTTATTGTCCGACAGAGGTAAAGATGCCAAAAAGCTATCTAGCCAGTGAACCAGCTGCCGCTAGAGCCCTAGGTCTTGCGTTTGATCCATATGAACAAATACAAAAACGCATAGAGATGTTGAAACGTTCTGGTCACCCTACTGACAAAATTGAATATATTATAAAAGGCGGAACTTGGAATGCCTACCCTCTAAAATATCAATATTGGTTTATTCTAGAATCTTTCCGTGCTTGCAATAACCTAACTCGCAATAAAAAACAAAAAAAATATTTACAAACTTATACTTTAGAAAAATTCCAGACACTACTAGAAGCTGAACAAAACTACAACGACAAAATAGCAAAAAAGAAAATTATTGGATTGACTTTGGAAACTAGACCGGATGCCATAAACCCAACCACGATAATGCACATGCGCAAACAAGGTTGTACGAGAATTGAACTGGGTTTGCAAGCTCCGGACGATAAGATTTTAGAACTAGTAAAACGTGGACACAATGTACAACAATTTCGTGATGCCATGACTCTGCTTCGTGGAGCTGGTTTTAAAGTTGACCTACACTTTATGCCAGACCTGCCTGGTACTACAGCAAAGCACGATGTGGAAATGTACAAATCACTCTTTACTGATCCAGGTTTCAAACCAGACATGGTAAAAATTTATCCCTGTGCTGTAATAAAATCAGCCGAACTTTACAAATGGTACAAATCTAAAAAATATAAACCCTACGGAGAGAAAAAACTATTTGAAGCATTGATACAGATGAAATCTGCCACACCTAGATACTGTAGAATCTCTAGACTCATTCGTGACATCCCTACTGGCGATATTCAAGCCGGCAACTCTATCACAAACTTACGTGAATATTTGACTGTTGAAATGAAAAAACAAGGTTTGAAATGTAATTGCCTACGCTGTCGTGAAGTGGGACACTCCACTTTATCACCCAACCACCTAACCACTTTACCACCGAAACTTTTTGTTGATGAGTATGAAACAACCGGTGGTACTGAATATTTTATTTCTTTTGAAGATAAAAAAAGACAAGTTGTCTTTGCATTCTTGCGTCTTAAAACACCCGACAAGCTCCCCTCTCTTTCTAAGAGAGGGGCTGGGGGTGAGTTGCTCGAACGTCTCCCAGAAATCAAAGACTCTGCTTTCATTCGCGAACTCCACACCTACGGACAACTTCTTGATCTAGGTACAACTAGTAAATCCGCCAGCCAACATAAAGGTCTTGGTAAAAAATTAGTTAAAGAAGCGGAAAAAATTAGCAAAAAAAATAAATATAAAAAAATCGCCGTTATTTCAGGCGTTGGTGTACGTGGATATTACCGCAAGCTTGGATATAAGAAGCAAGGTACGTATATGACTAAGACGATTTAACCCAAACTCAAAATCACAACCCCCACAATCATAAATACTAAAGCTACCAGCTTTAGTATTATATTTTTCTTGTCTATTTTTTCTTTTACAATATGTGGGTAGTAAATAGAAAGGATTGTTGCAATTATAAAAATAAACAAAACTTGTGTACCCTCAAAGGCATATACCAAGGCGGCAGTACCAAACACTAGTGCCCATTGATTTATTAACATTCCAAAATTATCCAGAAAAGACACCCCAAACACCAAGCCAGCCAAGCTCTTGTCTAATTTTTTTATTTCCTTTTTAAAACTTTTTCTAAACCCACTATGCAAAAAAACAGTAAAAACAAAACCAAACATCAAAAATTGTATCCAAACAAAAGCGTTTAGAAATGCTATATTTTTTACCACATGATGAAACGCAACACCATACAGAGCATACCCAAATGAAGAAACTAACATCAATGGTAAAGCTTTGGAAAACTTAAATTTTTTGTGTCCAGCATGCACAGAAACTATAAAGGCACCTGACACCAAAAAGGCAAAAGCTAATAACTGATAAGCAGTAAATGTTTCATCAAAAAAAGACCAACCTAAGAGCAGACTAAACAGAGGAATTGTATTCCACAGTATACTTATTCTAGTTGGCTCTTCTATCTGCATTGCACGGATATAGGGTAAACCTGCAAAAAAATATAAAAATGCACACAAAACTAACCACAAAAAAACTCCCAACCCAGGAAATTGGAAATCAATAAAAGGCACAATACCAGCTGACATAAGGGCACCCGCAACTACAAACCAAATAAGATAAACATAGGGATCTTTCATCCTTTTGGAAACTACATATTTGTCCCCTATACCAGCAAATGCCCAGACTAAATTTGCTGCAACTGCTAAAAATATCCAAAACATAATATTTGTCTAAAACATGCGATTATGGTACCATAATATTGCTTAATTTTCAATTTTATGAAGATAATTCTCGCTTCCGGACCAGTTGTAATAGAGGACGAAAAAGTCTTGCTAAACCGAGAGAAAAAAGACTATGGAACAACCCCATGGCTTTTCCCCGGTGGAAAAGCTGAACCAGGAGAAACTGATCCTGAGATTATCTGCAAACGTGAAATCGCAGAAGAAATGGGAATTAAAATTGAAATTATTAAAAAACTAAAAACCCTTGAAGGTAAAAGTTTCTCAAACAACAAAGATAAAAAATATATCTTACACCACTACCTTGCCAAAAGAATTGGAGATATAAAACCTGCTAACAATATAATAGAATGGGGCTGGTATGACATAGATAATCTCCCAAACAATTGCGCACCCAATGTTTACGAAATAATTAAAGATTATAAAAATAATAATAAATAAAAATTATGAATAAACAAAAACTAAAAGACTTTGACCCACAAATAAAAGAATTGATTGAAAAAGAACTAGAACGACAAGAATCTGGACTAGAGATGATCCCAAGTGAAAACTTTGTCTCTCTAGCGGTTTTGGAAACCCTAGGTTCAGTTCTTACAAATAAATATGCCGAAGGCTATCCTCGCAAACGTTATTATGGTGGCTGTGAAAATGTAGATGTAATAGAACAGCTAGCAATTGACAGAGCCAAGGAAATTTTTGGAGCTGAACATGTCAATGTTCAACCACTGTCTGGTGCACCAGCCAATATTGCAGTTTACTTTGCTCTACTGGAACCTGGTGACACTATTCTTGGTATGGACTTATCTCACGGTGGACATTTGACCCACGGACACCCTGTCACTCACATGACAAAAGTTTTTAACTTCATTAGATATAAAACTACCCCAGAAGGCACACTTGATTATGACAATATTCGTGAAATGGCATTGGAACATAAACCAAAATTAATCTTAGTAGGCTATAGTGCTTATTCTCGTGAGATTGATTATGCTCGTATCAAAAAAATTGCAGACGAAGTGGGTGCTATTACTATGGCCGATATTGCTCATATTGCTGGACTTATTGCTGGTAAACAAATGAATAATCCAGTACCAGTTTTTGATGTGGTCTCTACCACTACTCACAAAACTTTGCGTGGTCCTCGTGGTGGTATGATCATGTGTAAAGAAGCTTTTAAAAAGAAAATTGATAAGTCAGTTTTCCCAGGTTTTCAAGGTGGCCCACATGAAAATAATATTGCCGGCAAAGCCATTGCTTTTAAAGAAGCTCTACAACCTGACTTTGTAGAATATGCCAAGCAAATAAAACTTAATGCCAAAGTATTAGAAAAAAAATTTAATGAATTTGGTTATAAATTAATGTTTGGTGGTACTGACAATCACTTACTCCTAATTGACGTCACTCCAAAAGGCGTGACTGGTAAAGAAGCAGAGAAGGCACTCGACATTGCAGGAATTACAGTAAACAAAAATATGATTCCAGATGACACACGCAGTCCATTTGATCCATCTGGTATTCGTCTCGGTACTCCAGCTCTGACTACCAGAGGAATGAAAGAACCTGAAATGGAAATTATTGCTGATATTATAAATCGCACTTTACTAAACCATACTGATGAAGCTGTGCTTGCAGGTATTCGAGAAGAAGTCAGAGAACTAACTAAGAAGTTTCCACTTTATCCGGAACTATCATAGAACACAAATCTAACAAGTTATTACAAATTTTCGCAAATTTATATATTTGTATTAATTTGTCTGATTTGTATAATTTGAGTTCTATTTAATTTACTATGGAATACCAAACAAAATCAGAACAAGAATTAATTGATTTAGGAAAAACACTGGCTAAAGATTTTAAGCCGGGTGATATTGTATTACTCTACGGAGACCTGGGTGCTGGCAAGACAACCATGACAAAAGGTATGGCAGAACATTTTGGTATTACTGACGTTGTTAGTCCTACTTTTACTCTAATGCAAACATATCCAGAACAAAACTTTGTTCATATAGACACATACAGACTAGAAGACAAGGAACAGCTGGTTGAAATAGGAGTAGAAGATTATCTGGGAAATGAAAACTATATTTGTGTGATAGAATGGCCAGAAAAAATTGAAGGGCTATTAAAAGATAAGCCTGCCCGCCATGCAAGCCTGCAAGGTGTTGCGGGCGGGAAAACAATAAAAATAAAGATTGAACATGACGGAGATGGAAGGAAAGTAGAAATCAAAAATTAAAACTAAAAAACCACCGAAAGGTGGTTTTTTAATAGTAATTATTTATTATGCAGCTTCTTTTTTTTCTGATGCACCAATATCAAAATTCTTACCATCAAGTTTATCCAAAATTTTTACAACCTCTTTTTCAGCTTTTAATAAATTATGAACCCCTTCAAGAACAAATTTTCTATCATTTTCTAATAAACCAAGGTTTCTTAATTTTGATTCAATTCCATATATTACTTCATCTGACATACGCACATGTCCTTCAATTTTTTCTGGATCAATTTCCTGAAATCTTAGTGTTCGCGATTTATCCAAAAACAAAACTGTTGGATTGCCTGGGTCTGGGTCATACATACGGTCAGGAGTATTGGCCGTAATGGAGGCATCGCCTGGCTTTGTATCATCTAGGTATTTATCAACGAGGTCAGTCAATATCTCCATTTTTTGTTCATCAGAAATTGCACCATTCCCATGAGATCTACATCCTTTTATCTCCCAAACATGCTCTACATCACCCTCACGTAAAAAACGCTCAGCAAATTTACTATCATTTTGCAATCTATAAAACATTTTTTCAACATCATCATCAGTAGCAATTGTTTCAGCATTTTCAACATACTCTTTCACGTCTCTAAATTTTTCTTTCTTAGATTCATCATCCGAATTAATCTCATTTTCTGAAGCTGACTCCTCAAAACCAGATGAAGAAAGATAAGCTCCCTCTTTTTCCTCACTATCATCTGGTTTTTTTATTCCACCAAAATCTACATGTTCCGCCCCAAATCCTGTGCCTAATTCTTCAGAACCTGATTGTGAATATCCTTCACCCATATATTTTTATTTAATAATAAATCTCCTTATAATTAATAGTATCACACAGACACAAAAAAGCAAGACAGTATCCACATGCCAGAAAAACAAAAAACCAACCTAACGGCTGTTTTTTTGTTTTGTAACATCTACACCAAATTCTTTCAACTCTTCAACTAATTTGCATATTGGTAGACCAACCGTCGCAAAATAATCACCACAAATCTTAGTAATAAATACTGCCCCCAAACCTTGAATAGCATAGGCACCAGCTTTATCCATTGGCTCACCAGTAGAGATATATTTATCAATCTGACAATTGGACAAATTCTTCATAGATATCTTTGTTTCCGTGTCCCAGGTAATTTCCTTACCAGACTCTGTATCCATAACTGTACAAGCAGTAATAACAGAGTGAGTTTTTCCAGACAGCATCTGCAAAAATTCTTTGGCCTGTTTTTTTGTTTTTGGTTTTCCCAAAACTTTATTATTATAAACAACGATAGTATCTCCTGATATAATCAAAGAATTTTTATACTTTTCAGAAACTGATTTTGCTTTCCCAAAAGACAAAAACTTTACTAGATCTTTTGGTTTCTTTGGCAAAGTCAGATCTTCTTCATAACCATTGTTTACTGCCTTAAATTTTATTCCAATCTTTTTTAATAGTTCCTTTCTTCGCGGTGAAGTAGAAGCTAAAATAATTTGTTTCATATTTTATTATTCTTTTATTGAATACTTACACCCACAATAATCCTGCCTATATATCCCCCGCTCTTCCACCATTTTTTTACTTTTTTCTTGTCTACCAGCTTTTTTCCAATCTTCTTCCAGATATTCTATATTATATATTTTTTCTAAACTTTTCCCAATTGGATTTATAATCTGAGCTCTTTTATTACGCCCACTTGTAAGACTAGTAGAAAAAATATCAAAGTTATTATCGCGAGCATACTGTGCAGTTCTTTCCAGACGAAGTTTGAAACATACGGGACACCTAGCCCCCATTTCTGGTTCATGTTCCAGACCACGTACAGCTTCATCCCACCGCTCCACATCATAATCTTCATCAACCATTGGAATACTCCACTCCTCACAAACTTTTATAACTTCGGCTTTACGTTTTAAATATTCCTCTTCTGGATAAATATTTGGATTATAAAAAAATACTGTAAGTTCATTTTTACTTTTCAGCTCATCTATAATTGCAATACTACATGGAGCACAGCAAGTGTGCAAGAGGAATCTCTTTTTTAACATATTTTTTTTAATCAAGACACAAGAAACAAGAAACAAACAAATTACAAATAATAATTACCAATTACTTTTTTGAAATTTGTGATTTAATTATTGTTTGTCTCTTGTATCTTGTTTCTTTTTAGCTTTCTGTGCACCCATATATTCATTCCACTTTGTTGGTGCTTTTTTAAAATAATCTTTATTTTTTAATTCTTTTGGTAAATAATCTTGTTCGACAGGTCCTTCGGCATCTGGATTGCCCGCCCGCAATGACTTGCTGTCAAGCATGTCGGGCGGGTATTGGTAATCCTTTCCATAACCAATTTCCTTCATAAACTTTGTCGGAGCATTGCGCAGATGTATCGGCACACCAAGCTCAGAAGTCTTGCGTGCATCCATAGCCGCTTCTTCATATGCTCGATAAAGTACATTAGACTTTTTAGACTTAGCACAATATACTACAGCTTGTGCTAGATGTACACTACACTCAGGCATGCCAATCTTATGACAAGCGTCATAGGCAGTACTGACTTGCACCAAGGCTTGGCTATTTGCCATACCAATATCCTCACAAGCAAAACGCAACACTCTACGAGCGATATATAATGGATCTGCTCCACCCTCTAGCATTCTTGCCAACCAATAGAGTGATGCATTGGCATCCGAACCTCTCATGGATTTGTGCAATGCGGAAATAAGATTATAAAACTCTTCGCCTTTTTTATCGAACACCAAATGGGTTCTTTGCAAGGATTCTTTTATATCTGTTTCATCAATAACTATTTTTGCTTCTAGACTTGTTACTTTGGATTTGAAAGCAAGTTCAAGTCCGTTGATAGCTGTCCTCGCATCTCCACCAGACAATCCAGCAAGTAGTTTCTTAATCTCTGGTTTAATCTTAACCTTGTAACTCCCAAGACCACGTTCTTTATCTTTCAACACTTGATCAACTATTCCAACCAATTCATCTTCTGACAAAGATTTTAAAATAAAAACACGAGAACGAGACAAGAGTGGTCCAATAATTTCAAAAGATGGATTTTCTGTAGTCGCCCCTATCAAAACCACATCTCCTTTTTCTACCACAGGCAAAAGTGCATCCTGCTGAGCTTTATTCCAACGATGAATCTCATCTATAAAAAGAATTGTTTTTTGCTGTTCCAAACCTTGAGATCTTTGCTTAGCCTCAACAATTACCTGACGAAGTTCTTTCTTACCACTCTCCACCGCTGATAAAACTACAAAATGTGATTTAGTTTGCTCAGCTACGATTTGCGCCAACGTTGTTTTCCCTACTCCCGGGGGCCCCCAAAAAACAAGACTGGATAACTGATCATTTTCAATTAACTTACGAAGTAATTTTCCTTTTCCTACAATATCAACTTGCCCAAAAAACTCGTCAAATGTGCGAGGTCTCATTCTGTCTGCCAGTGGCTGACTATTATTACCCATATTCATATTTCTTATCCGTAAATCAGGATTATCCGTAATCCGTAACTATTTATCTCCATTCCAAAGTTTATATAATCTTAAAGCTGTTTTCTCTTTAAATTTTGTTAAACGACCACGTTTTGCCCAACCAGTATCTTTTAGATTTTTTGATAGTTTTATCCAACCAACTAAAATATTTTTTATATTCTTCACAGTTTTTTTATTTCTGGTGTGTATATTGGCTTCATAATTATCATAAAAACAAATCTTGTCTATATTACTACTACCCACCATTGCCCAATCATCATCTACTATCACACCCTTACCATGCATCATCTTTTCAGTCAGATGGACATTAACACCAATTTTTTCCAAGAAAGAAAAGAAACCATAGGAAACATAATTTGCAATTCTAACATCAGAACGAAAAGGAATGAGAATATCTATTTTTACTCCCCTTTTTCTAGCTTTCCACAAAGCATGTAAAAACTTTTTATCAGGATTGTAATATGGAGAAAACAAAATCACACGTTCCCTAGCTTTTGAAATTGCTTCGGTGTATTTTTTACGAATATTAGAACGTCTTCCACTAGGATCGTCATAAACAAAGTTTGTATTATCTTCCTTTACTCTAAATTTATATTTCAAAAGATGCCTGACTTCTTTCTTATCACCACCACAAATAATATACATTTTGGCAAAAGCTCTAAGCAAAGAGTAGACTACTCCACCTTCCACACGAACTTGAATATCCAACCACTCTGCCATATGTTTTTGCACATTTACTCCACCAATAAAACCGATTTTTTCATCTACAATTAAAATTTTGCGATGAGTTCTAGAAATCAATCTTTTCCACCAACCACGATAAAACTTTTTTCTTTCATGAAAAAATCTAATATCAACTCCGGCTGTTTTAAGCTGTTTCACACGACTATTTGATAACCAAAAACTCCCAAACGAATCTACAATAATTTTTATATCAACCCCGGCTTTAGCTTTTGTTTCCAAAATATCAAAAAAAGGCTTTCCAACCTCATCATCAATAAAAATATACAATTCCCAATAAATTGATTTTTGAGCATTAGAAATAGCCTCCTGCATAGAATTCCAGGCTTCTTTTGAGGTTGAATAAATTTTATAACTAGACTTATCTTTCATAGGTACCTACTATAACTAAAAAACCACTATATTTCAAGTGGTTCTATATAATTTTTTCTAAAAAACTAGCTAATCACAGTACCTTTAAACTTCTTTCCCGCTAAGACATTTTTTACCTGTTTCAGGTCTGTACCCCTAAGAATTGCTACGCTCAGACCCAATTTTTGCGCTTCTCGACTCGCAATTGGATCAAATGGAGCATTGGCACCTGGATTCCATTTATTACCCACTATTTTCCTAAAACCAGACCAATCGATACTTTCTATTTTTACAGCATTTTTATATTTACTAGGATCCTTGTCATAAGCATATTCTATATTGGAAAGATTGATAACTTCACTAGCATTGTAAGTTTTGGCAAGCAAGACTGCGTCCTTATCAGTAGAACAACCAGGTTTCCAGCCAGAAGCAATGATAATAGGCTTATTAGTTTTAACTTTTTTAGTTGGATCACTTATTACCTCACCATAGACATGATCTTTAAACATGAACTTAACAAATTGAGCATTAAAAACTGTTGTGTGAATTCCCAACCAATCCAAATCAGTATTATTGAGTGGGGTCACTTTTTTGATAGCATCTTGATACTGACGACAAACAGACCCACCACCAATCACTAAAATAAATTTATTACCTTTTTTTACCTCATCCAAAATAAGTTTTTTAAACTTTTTTAAGAAAGGAATATTAAAACCAGTTTTTGGAATAATAATGGAACCACCAACTGAAATTATCTTTGTTTTACTATCCATATTTAACAGGATTAATCTTTTTTTAATAAACCACTAACTAAACTACTTACAACTGACAAAATCAAAGCTCCGAAAAATGCCGGCCAAAATCCTGCCACAGCAAAACCTTGTACAAAGCTAGCTACAAACCAAAACAAAAATGCATTAATAACTAAAGTAAATAAACCTAAAGTCAAAATATTTACTGGTAAAGTTAGGATAACTAAAATTGGTTTTAAAACTACGTTAATAAGACCTAAAATCAAAGCCGTAATAATAGCGGCATACCAACCAGACACTGTTATGCCAGGCAGATAATAAGCAAGCAAAAGTAATGTGCCTGCATTTGCTAGTAATCTAAATAATAATTTCATAAAAAATACTTAAAAGTAAATGTATTATAGCCTAATTATCATAAATTTTCAACTCCCCTGTTTGATTGATTTCTAAGGTTATATCTCCCTGCAAATCTGTCCGCCAGACAGTGCTAGAAGCCCTTTCTAAGCGTTTTAAGACTCGACGTGACGGATGACCAAACTTATTGTTTAGACCGCAGGAGACGACTGATTTCTCAGGACTAGCCATATCCACAAACTCCTGAACCGAGGCTCCTCCACTGCCATGATGACCAATTTTCAAAATATCAGTATCAATCTGCTCTCCGTAGGTATGCAATAAATATTCTTCTAATTCTGCCTCTGCATCTCCTGTTAGCAACACTTCCACACCTTCGTAAGCTAGCTCAAATACAATTGAGCCGTTATTACTATCTTTTTGCCAAGTAGTTGTAGCCAAAGCCAATGGCTGGTCAGGATATAGGAAATGCAAACTAGTACTCGCTATTTCCCAAACATCTTCATGATCAATTTCTACATACTCTGCATTTTCATTTTGCACGGCAGTCCAAAAACTTTGCCACATATCGTCATACTCTTTTTTCATGCCATTATAAATAATGGTTTTAACATTAAAACGATTTAGCACTTCTTCACAACCACCATAGTGATCCAAGTCTGGATGAGTAATAAGTAAATAATCCAAATCTTTATCATAAAATTCCATTACACGACCAAGTGCTTCCAAAATTCTACCATCAATCGCACAATCCACGAGCATCTTCTGTCCGTCGGGAAATTCTATAAATGTTGCGTCACCCTGCCCAATGTCTAGGAAGGTTATCTTAACCAAATCCTGAACAACCTCAACGTCAGTTGAGGGTTGCGAAGGATCCCGTCTCACATACACCAGAAGTCCTAAAACAACCAGGAGTAAAATTATTATAAATATTATGGCTTTTTTCATAATTGACATTTAATAAAAAATATTATAAGCTAGACTAAACGAATTTGGGAGGAATAATCATGGCCGACGACGATCGACATGATCAAGATGACCTTGATGACGACGAGCCTACTGGAATCCGCGACCACACCCTCTACGGTGTCAGAGTCAACTTCACTGAAAGAGACATGCGGGAACAAATCATGCCACACGTCCGACCCATCACCGATGCGGAAGCTGCGCTGATCGACAATCCCAGAGCTCAAGTTCGCGATTCATCTATCGACCCTGCCACCCTGCGCTTATACAAAAGAGGTGCTAGAGCACGACGAATGCGTGAAGCCAGAAGAGCTGTAAAGAAGGGTCCTGTCATACCTCCGAGCACGGCCAACAACTAACCTGCCCCCCGAAGGAGGAAATATGAATCGCACAACCATGGACGGCAAATCGAATCGTATTTTCAATAACGGGGGTATCCGCACTAACGTGGTTCATGGAACTGGACATCCTGTACAGAGCCAGGAAGATCTGAAAAGGATCATGGATCGTGCTCGTGCCAGAGCTCGAAAAATATGGTGCGACAGAGAAGGATGCCGACACCTAAGATCCGTCAAACCCTGAAGGAGGAAATAATGACTACGAGAGATCATTCCGATCCCAGGACTCGTTATGACCGAGGTAGACTCAAAAACGGTGGGGTACGACAACATGTCGCCCCTGGCCATGAAGGAATGAGTCCAGAAAACGAACGACTCGCAGTAGAAGAAGGTTGTCATCTCGCCAGGGAAGCCTGGGAGATACCTACATCCTCTACCCATCCCGCCATCTCCTCTGTAGGTCTCGGAGACGCCGTCAGTGGTCCTGTGACCACTGAGTCCTACACCATACACACCAACGACAAACCCGATGAGTAGAAGCACACCACGTGCACCTACTCTCCCACCACTCCAGCCCGCCCCCGACGTGTGTCATCACTCGGGGACGGCACACATACTTTCAAGCTAATCAAGCTTGTTTTTTATTTTCTTAATTTCAAAAGGTCTGTCATTCTGACACTGATTCTGAACGCAGTGAAGGAGAAGTGGAAGAATCCCTTTTTAACGCACAGACACGATATTTACAATAAGCTGGTAAAATTAAAACCACAGAAAAGGGATCCTTCGTTTCTTGCAGAACTCAGGATGACAAACAGTGAAACAAATTATTTGTAAACTTTGTAAGCCTATTTCTCAGCAAGAATTATTTGATTCACCCAAACTTCACCTTCCCTAACAATTTTATTTTCTTTTACATCAAAAGCCAGCTCTTCCAACTTTTCTACCACAGCTTCTGGTCGATGATAATATGATTCTATTTCTACCAAACCCTCGCTAGTTTTAACAGCCGGAGCTTTACGTTGATTTATATTTGTCACTAAAAACTTTCCACCCGGTTTTAAAACACGATAAACTTCATCAAAAAACAAACTCAAATCTTTCAAATGCACAATTAAAAAAGCCGCAATCACAATATCAAAACTATCATCTGGAAAAGACAGGTTTTCAGCTTCCCCAACGACTATCTTTATTTCTTTATTCTTAATTCTTTTTAACATTTCTTCTGAAACATCTAGTGCTGTCACTTCTGCACCCAAACCCGCCAAACGACCCGCTAGACGTCCATTGCCTGCTCCGACATCCAAAACTTTCTTGTCTTTAAAATCTCCAAGCAAAGGCAAGACTTCATTTTTTTCAAAACTATCCCAATACTTTTCTTTTTTGATATAATAATCCGCTGTTAGATTATAACCCTCTTTTGAGTTTAAAATTTTTGTTTTCATTTCGTAAAATAAAATAAATTAATAAAATATAAAGTAACACCATCCCCCACCAAGGGATCATCAAATCTACTGCCGCCCATTTTAAGCTGGCAAAAAATTCTACAACTTTTGTGATGTATTGCAGACCAACCCAAGCTATCCACGCTACCACTTCTCCCAAGGGAAAAATAACAAAACTAAGCACTACTGCGACAAAACCTAACATCATAATAGCGGGAATTATCCATAAAATCAAGACGTTCACTATTGGAGCTACAATTGATAGTCTACCAAATTGAAATAAAATTAAAGGCAACGTCGCAATAATAGCAGCAAAAGTAGAAATTAATGACTCTCTAATCCCCAAAACTTCTGGCGCTTTCTTAAACCAATTTTGTATCAAAGGTGTAAGATAAACTAACCCGCAAGTAGAAATAAAAGACAACTGAAAACCAGCGTCCCACATCAGAACCAATGGATTTTGCAGGGCCATTACTACAGCTGTCAAAACCAAAACATTTCCCACCTGCGAACTTCGCCCAACTTGCTTGGCGAGTAATACTATAATTCCCATAATCCCCGCTCGCACTACCGAAGCACTGGCTCCGGCAAACAACACAAACAAAATAATACCGGCAGTAATAATCCAAAAGGCTTTTTTGCGTGGAATATAGAGACCTACACAAACTGCGATTAAAATACTTGCAATAATAGTAATGTTATAACCAGATATCGCTACGATATGCGTGACACCAGTGCGAGAAAATAATTCGTTCAGTTCTCCCAGTCCTCCACGATAACCATAGAGTAGACCGGCCATAAAACTAGCATTGGGTTCGTGCCAAAGTTTATTTATCCTATTAGCTACTACTTGCTTCAAACTAAATATTCCTGCCAAAATTTTACTTCCCTCACCCTCACCTACTTTTTCAACCTTTGGTCTTTGACAGATATTAAACACACCGTAACGAGCGAGATACATATCATAACGAAAATCATCAGTCGGCTCAGGTTTTTCCAATTTACATTTTAATTTTAATTTATCACCATAATCATATCTTGGATATAAACCTGATTTGAAATATATCTTGCCCACATCAGACGCGCCAAGGCTCGTCTCTACTATATATCGCACACCATCTAATCTCACATCCGGCTCAGCTGAAATATACCCCTCAATCTCCTGTACAGACGCACCGAGGTGCGTCTCGGTCGCATGCAACGGAAATGAAATCAAATATCTTCCCACACCAAAAACAAATAATAAAATACAAACTAGAATAAACCTCACTTTTTTATTTTTCCAATAAATAACTAAAAAAGAAATGAAAACAAACAAAGCCAAATATAAAAACACAAAATCAATTTTCAATTCCAGAAGTGACGCTAAAATAATTCCCAATAAAAAAGAAAAGCAAAACGTCAGAAACGTCCTGCTCTTTGAATTTATAATATTTTGGATCCCCTCCATAGGTAATGCAAAAATTTAAACTACCACACTCACCAACTTACCCTTCACATAAATAACTTTCTTTGGTTCTTTTCCATCTAGCCACTTGGCTACATTTTCAATTTCTAAAGCTTGTTTTTTAACTTCATCCTCTGAAATATCAACTGGTACTACCATATCGCCACGCACTTTTCCATTCACTTGAATTGCCAAAGTTATTTCATCATCTTTTACTAAATTCTCATCGTACTCTGGCCAATCTTGGATACAAACACTGTCTTTATTTCCAAGTTGACTCCACAATTCTTCGGCCATGTGTGGAGCAAATGGAGAAAGCATTGCTATTAACAATTCATAATTAGTAGTTGAAATTTTCTCTTCCTTGTTGAATAAATTAACAAGCTCCATCATTCTCGCAATCGCAGTATTAAAACCTAAGGTCTCCATGTCTTTACTAACTTTTTTAATTGTCTTGTGCGTTGCCTTATCAATCTCAGTGGTTAGGTGGTTGGGTGGTTGGGTAGTCAGGTGATTTTGCAATGCCCATACTTTATCTAGGAAACGTCTCACACCTTTCACACCATTCATATTCCACGGCTTATCATCTTCTAGCGGACCCATAAACATCTCATACATTCTGACTGTGTCTGCACCATACTCATTCACCACATCAGTCGGATCAATAGCATTATCCCAGCGCTTACTCATCTTTCTACCATCTTTACCCAAAATCAAACCTTGATGTCTGTTTACTGTAAATGGCTCATCAAAATCAATATAGCCGGCATCAAATAAAACTTTTGTAAAAAATCTAGAATACAACAAATGACCATTCACATGTTCTGGTCCACCCAGATAAAAATCAATTGGCATCCATTTTTTCAACTGTTCTGGACTAGCAAAAACTTTATCATTTTTTGGATCTAGATAGCGGAAGAAATACCAAGAAGAACACATGAAAGTATCAAGTGTGTCCGGTTCACGTTTCCAACCCTCACCATATTTTTTCTCTACACCCTTGGCAAAACTCTTGGAATAATTCAAAGGTGACTCCCCGGTTGGTTTGAAATCAACATCATCTGGAAGTATTACAGGCAAGTCTGATTCTGGAATTGGTTTTAAACCTGTAACAATTGATTCTTGTAATATAATTTCTTCTTGCGAAGCACAAAAATGTTTTTGATTGGGTTCTGACACAACCACCTTAGCATTTAAATTTTCTGCTAATTTTTTTATATCTTTTTCAAAGATAGTAGTGTGAGCTTTTTCTTCTAGAACAACGAAATCATCACATTTTGATTTTATTTTTTTGAAATCAAACTTAAAATTATCGCTTTTTTCTACATCAGGTCTTTTTTTATCTGGAAAATCTGGTTCAACTACTGGATCAACCAAAACTACTTTGGCTATTTTTGTCTTGACAGTCTCTAAAATTCTATAAGTGACTGGGCCACCCAAACTATGTGCCACAATAATAGTATTCTCATCAAAATTATTATTTTCCAAAACAAATTCTGCCTGACTTTGTACATTTGGCTTGTCTGTATTTGGTAAAGTCTCACACCAAACAGAATGACCCTCTTTTTCTAATTCTTCTTTTAACCAAGGCAAAAAAACATCTTTTTTGTTTCCACCATAACCATGTATAAAGACGTAATTATATTTCTTATTTTTAACCTCTTCATTCTGTAACATCGGAATCGGTGCACCCCAAAATCTCTGACGAGACACAGACCAATCACGAAGTCTATATTGAATTTTTCCTTTTCCAATTCCTTTTTCTTCTAGCCAAGTAATCATTTTCTTTTTTGCTTCTACAGTTTCTAGACCATCTAAAAAATCAGAATTCATTGCAACACCTTCTTCTGAAAAACACTTACTAATTTTACCTAAAGATAAATCTATCAACTCCATCTCTCCTATTTCTTCTTTATTTTTTGCAAAAGCTTTTTTAGTCTCTTCATATGACATCCAAGAATGCTCCCATTTATCTTTCTCTTCAAACTCTTGATTCTTTTCCTCATTTTCTAAAGAAACATTATAAGTACGCATCAACCTGTGTTGATAAACTTTGTTATCTGTAGAATGACTACATGCTTCTATTGTAGCAAAATAATCTTTTATTTTAAATTTTTTAAATCCAGTCTCCTCTTCTATTTCTCTTTTTAAGGTTTCTAAAATATCTGAATCTAAACTAGATTCAATTCCCCCACCAGGAATACGATAATAACCTGTATCATTGTCACGCATAACAAAAATTTTATCATCTTTTGTTATAACTGCATATACACCTGGTCTAGAATGTCCTTCTTTTTTTCTTTCACCTATTTGTCTAACCACAACCTCTCTAACCTCAACCCCAAACTTCATTGCAAACTCAAAATCCCTCTCGTCATGAGCGGGTACGGCCATAATAGCACCAGTTCCGTAGGAAGATAAAACATAGTCGGCAATATAAATAGGAATTTCTTCTTCTGTTACAGGATTAATTGCTTTTACACCTTTTAGCTCTACACCAGTTTTTTCTTTTTCAATTTGGCGATCAAGATCTGTTTTTTTGGAAGTTACTTCAATATACTTTTCTACTTCATCCCAATTTTCTATTTTGTCTTTTAAATCTTTTACATACTGACCCTCTGGTGCGAGTACCATATAAGTTGCACCAAACAAAGTATCAGGACGAGTAGTAAACACTTTTAATGTTAAAATTGTTGTATCGCTTCGCTTGTTCAATCGCTTCGCTTGTTCATTTTCAACATCTTGAACATTTTCAACATTTACAACATCAAACTGTACCTCTGCGCCTTCACTTCTTCCTATCCAATCACGTTGTCGCTTGATAGTTTCCTCTGGCCAGTCAAGTTTATCTAATCCTGTCAGTAACCTCTCAGCATAGTCAGTAATCTTTAGATACCACTGCTCCATATCTTTTTGAATAATAACAGTATCACAACGTTCACATTTGCCTTCTTTTACCTGATCATTGGCAAGAACAGTTTTACAACTCTCACACCAGTTTACAGCTTGTTTTTTTCTATAAGCAAGACCACGTTTATACATTAACAAAAAGAACCATTGTGTCCATTTGTAATAATCTGAATTGTGACTACCTACTTCCCTATCCCAGTCAACAGAAATTCCCAAACTCTTAATTTGCTTACGAAAATTATCAATGGCTTTTTCTGTGCTGACTTTTGGATGAACATTTGTTTTTATTGCGTAGTTTTCTGCTGGCAAACCAAAACTATCCCAACCAATTGCTTGTAGGACTTTTTTACCTTTCATACGTTGGTAGCGAGCATAGATATCACAAGCACTATAAACCTCGGCATGGCCAACATGAAGACCACTGCCAGATGGATATGGAAGCTGCGGTAAGATATAAAACTTGTTATCAGGTGTGACGTCTTTGGGAGTTTGAAAAAGTTTTTTCTTTTCCCAACGTTCCTGCCATCGCTTTTCACCCTGACTATTCAAAAATTCTTGGTATGATTTCATATAATTATACTTGTTTACCCGCCAGAGCCTTAGCAACGGTGGGCCATTTTACTTCACCTTTTTTTTCTAAAAAATCTTGATAGTTTTTCATACTAAAATAATTCTAATATTTTTTTATGTAATTTTGGGTTAGCTATTACAATGTCATGTCTACCCTTTTCCCAGTCTTCTCCATCAGCATTTGTAACAAGAGCTCCTGCTTCTCTCGCTATAATGCTACCAGCTAAATAATCATGATAAAGACCTGAATTATTTATAAAAGCATCCATTCGCCCCACACAGACATGAGCCAGACTTAGACAAGTAGAATAATTTGTGACCCAATGACCAGTCTCCCCCATCAGATTTTCATAAAATTTAAAATATCTTTTCATCATATCTTTGTCTGAGTTATAAGGAGAATCATTGCGTAGTTGTCCAGCACTAAACGAAGTATAAAAATGTTCTATATCATCACACTTATTTACTTTTATTTTTTCACCATTAAGATAAGCACCTTTTCCAACTTCAGCAAAAAACAATTCATCATTCATAGCATCATAAATTGCACCCAGATATGGCTTGTTATTTTTGGTAATTCCAATCATAGTACACCACATTCCGATATGATTGGCAAAATTACGCGTACCATCAATCGGATCAATGACCCACATATACTCGGCCTCTGGCTTGTGAGTCTCATCTTCTTCTTCAGAAATTATGCCGTGTTCAGGGTACTTTTCTTTTATTTTTGTAAGCAAAAAATCACTGGTTTCTTGATCAGCTTTTGTGACTATATCACCAACATGAGATTTTATCGTATATTCAATGCCTTCTTTATAAAACCCCTTAGCAATAGCCCCAGCTTCTTTTATAATTGTCTTTAAAAATTCTTGCATAGTAATAACTATTTTACTCAATTTAGCCTAAAAATGCAAGAAATCTTGATTTCTACGAATAAATATGAAAAACTAACGGTATTACTGGAAAAACTTAGTTTATTTCTAGAAAAGTAAATTGAGTTTTTAAAAAAACCGCCTATCTGGCGGTTTTTTATTTTATTTAGAGTCAAGATATTTTTTTGCTGCTTCTACTATACCTCTCTCATCTTTCCCTCTCAAACCACTTCTTTCTATTTCCTCTACTTGCCTTCTCAAACTTTCACTACCTTCCGCTATTTTTCTATCCAAACTTTCTAATGTTTCTTCTGGAGGAGGATTTCCGTGCAACTCTTCTAGCATTTTTTCAAAAGAAGACAAATCTGCACCCAAAAATCTTTCCACACCACCTCTATTTTCTCTTATAATCTTTTCTAAAAGCACTGTTATTTCTTCTCTATCAGGATGACCAGGATTTTGCGCAATCTCTTTCCATTGTGCAGTATTCCTTCTTATTTCTAAAATTCTCTGCGCATCATCTGTTGGATCTTTAAACTCTCTTTTCCCCCTAGAACTTACTTCTCTTGTCATAAAATTTATATATTATACTTCTTTATCAATTATCGTTCCCCTTCTTCTGTCTTCACCTTCTGGGTCTTCTCCTTTTTTATAAGCATCTAAGACATCGGATGCTTTTGGCGGGTGTTCCGCAATATCTCCTAGGTGTTCTGTAAGATCCAAAACAGTCCCATCTAAAGGTGATCCAGATTCTTCACCTTTTTTTGGGGGTAAAACTTCTTGTTCATACCCTCTTCTAACCAAAGATTCATCACCCATATTATTACAAATTAATTTTATTAGCTACACGCTCAATTGCTTTTACAAAAGCAGCGGTACGCATATCAATTTTATACTTTTCTTTAGTATCCCATACTTCATTGAATGAATCAACCATAATTTTTTCTAACTTCTGCAAAACATCTTCTTCTGTCCAGTGCTCACCTTTTACATTTTGATCCCATTCAAAATATGAAACTGTCACACCACCAGCATTTGCCAATACATCTGGAACAATAGTAATACCCTTATCTTTCAAAATTTCATCAGCCTGTGGAGTAGTTGGGCCATTAGCCAACTCAACAATTGTCTTAGCTTGAATTTTATCAGCGTTGTGAACTGTGATTTGATTTTCAAGTGCAGCCGGTACCAAAATATCTACTGGTAATTCCAGAAGCTGTTCATTTGTCACGTGACGACAAGGGCCTTCGTTTGGCATCTCCTCTATACTACACACCCCACCCAGACAATAGCAACCAAGCATTCCTCCAGCTTTTTTAAGTTCATCTACACGTTCTGGATCGAGACCATCTTCTTTGTAAACTCCACCTTTTGAGTCACTGACAGCCACAATCTTGTAACCAAGCTTGTGCAAAATCTTTGCCATGTACGAACCAGCATTACCATAACCCTGAATTGCCACAGTAGTTTCTTCTGGTTTTAGATTCATTTTTTTGGCCAGCTCTATTGTACAATAAACACCACCCTGTGCTGTAGAATAACTTCTGGCTTCAGAACCACCGTCTTCTATAGTTTTACCAGTAATTACACCTGGATCCTCGTGTCCAACTAATTTTTCATATTCATCGCGCATCCAACCCATTATTTGTGGCGTAGTGTAGACATCTGGAGCTGGTACATCTTTATCAGAGCCGATATAGCGCCAAATTTTCTGTACATAGCCACGAGAAAGTCTTTCCAACTCCCCTTCTGACAGTTCTTTTGGATTTACAATAATACCACCCTTACCACCACCCATAGGAATGTTAACCGTAGCGCATTTCACCATCATCCAAAAAGATAAAGCCTTTACTTCGTCCAGTGTCACATCCCAATGATAACGAATACCACCTTTGTAAGGCCCCAACGAATCATTGAACTGTGATCTATAACCTGTGAATACTTTTGTTTCACCAGAGTCCATTTTTACAGGAATAGAGACAGTTAGAATTCTATCTGGGGTTCTCAAAACATCATGGATGTTTTTGTCTAAATCCATAATCTTAGCAGCCTTTTCTAGCTGGGCCATGGCGTTATCGTATGGGTTGGACATATTTTTTTTGTTAATCCCGAATGAAAGTGAGGGATCCCTTTACATGTGCATTATAATGACGCACTATTTCTAAACATCTTTTGATGCGTTGAAAAGGGATTTCTCACCCCTATCGGGGTTTCGGAATAAAAAGTAGATGTATATTTTACTATTTTACTATCAAGTGGTCAATGAGTGGATAAAAAAGCCTCTTAATTATTATCAAGAGGCTTTTGTCCATATAATTTATTTTTACATTTTCCTTTTTATCGTCTTTACAGTCAACCAAACTACCAAACCAATCACTATCCACAATGGAATGTAAATAATCAACCAGATTATTAAATTTGCAAAACTTTTAACTACTGATAATAAACTTCTGAAGGCGTTTTTTACCACACCAAATGGTTTCCACTTGTCTGTTTCATCTAGTGCTGGCAAATTATCTGGATCAGTAGAAAGATGAATAGTTAGAGTAGAAAGACTAGCACTTTCAGTCAGGTATTTCATTCTACCTTCAATGCGTTCGATTCTTTCTCTGACATTTGTAAGTTCTCTTTGTACTGCCAAAACATCTTCTATCTCATAAGCTCGACGCATAATTTCTAAAAACTGAGTTTCGGTAGCTTTCAGATTTTTCATCTGTGCCTCTAAATCCACATATTCTTCAGTCACATCCTGACCATTCACACTTTCACTTGTTACTTCTCCCATTTGTTTTATATCTTCAATTTTTTCATCAAATTTTTCTGAAGGAATTCTAATAGTCACGTGCCCTGACAAACCCACACCCTGTTTGTAAACATTACTAGAAACCACAAAGCCTTCATTGGCTTTGGCATAATCAGAAATAATCTGAACAGAATCTTTTACATCCTCTACCACCATAGCGACACTACCCGTCTTTATAATAAGCCTATCAGTCTCTTCTCCATCTTCCATATCAAAATTGGATCCCTCATCATCATAATCCACACTATCCATCATAACCATTTCTTCTCTTGCTTCCATTGGCATAACAGAGGGTACGGCTTTATTAGCCGTCATTTGCATATTCATTCCAAAACTACCAGTGGACATTTCTTTTATAGGACGAATTGTTCTTGGATTTGGCCCTGAAGTCATAATCAGAAAACCCACTAGCAAAACCAAGATTGGTATTGCGATCCACAAAATTAATTTATAATTCTTTGGCATATATTTTGGTTAAAATTTAAATACAGCTTATACAAGTATATCACTAAACATAAAAAATAAAAATCTCCTGGTTTGCACCAGAAGATTTGTTTTTATGTTTTTTTGATTTTATGCTTTAAATTTAAACGTGTTTATCAAGCATTTCTTTTAATTTTTCTTTTGGTACACCACCAACCATTTGATCTACTTTTTCTCCACCTTTGAATACTAGAAAAGTTGGAATACTCATAACTTGATATTTTCCAGCAGTTTCTTGGCACTCATCTACATTAAGTTTGCCAACTTTAGCTTTTCCAACATCATACTCAGCAGAAATTTCATCAATAATAGGACCCATCATCTGACAAGGACCACACCACGGTGCCCAAAAATCTACCAAAACCGGTACTTCTGAATTAAGAACTTCTGCTTCAAAATTTGCATCAGTAAGATTTAACTCTGACATATTTGTTTTTATATTAATAAATTATAATTTGTAAATTTAAGCCGCTTTAGCTTCTGTACCAGCGTACAAAAACTTAATTTCAAAATTATTCCCATCCACTTCCATCATTTTTTCAAAACCTATATTACTTTCTCTTGCCTCGTCCCTATCAACACCAGTAGGTTTGGAAAAGCTTACTCCAGAATCAGCTATAGAAAAACTCTCTGGATTGGCCATTGCCTCTTTCAAAATTCCCCCTTCTTCTCTAGAAATAAAATAGATAAAATCATTAGAACCTTGTTCAAAATTTATTCTATCACCAGCAACTCTATCATCAACTTTGGCCACACGATAAGGAATAGTATGTGTCTTTCTAAAAATTTCATCTAAATACTTTGCAACCATTTTCCTACTATTTTCTACTGATTCTGCGATAGTATTTGATTCTAAATCTGAAGGATTGGTTCCATTTTTACTATCTGAAACAACCTCATCAGGACCAAGAATCTCTTCACTTCTAACCAATTTAAGATCCACTACAGCCCCACTTTCTAGATAACCTCTTCGCCCCTCTGTCATACCAGAAACAACTTTTGGTTTTGCTCTTTCTCCTTCCATATTTTTATTCTTCAAAAACTAATTTTTTTATTTTACTATGTTCAACGAAAAATTCTAACATATCACCCTCTTCAATCTTATCTCTACCTTCATAACGCAAACCACATTCTGCCCCATTAGTTACTTCAGACACATCTTGTGGTCCTAATTTACATTGAGTGATTATACCTTCTCCAGCATACTCACCTTTACGTTTAATTTTTAATTTCGCATTTTTATCTATTCTACCTTGAGTCACTCTGGCACCTATGGTCATTGCATTTTTATCTGTTCTAAAGATTGCCAAAACTTTGGCACGACCAATTTCTTCTATAGTTACTTCATCACTTAACAATATTTCAAGTTCTGCCTTTACCCAGTTTATTAAATCATAAATAATTTCATACTGCAAGAAGTTGATATTTTCATCACGCATAAGTTCTTCAGCGCTAGATGTAGCATTGGTATGAAAACCAATCATAGTAGCCCCGGATGCCTGTGCTTTGTGGACATCATCTTCAGTAATATTACCAAGTCCTTTACCAACAATTTTTACACCAACTTCATCATGTTTTAATTTTTGGAGAGATCCAATAATAGCTTCAAGTGAGCCAAGTACATCAGCTTTGATAACTAGATTGATAGTTTTCTTTTTGGCATTATCTTCTTCGGTATCTTCGGCATGAACAGTAATAGTACTTCTTTCAGCTCCGGTTTGTTGGGATTTCTTTTGTTTGACGTCAATTTTAGTAGCCTCACTAGCCTTACTTAGATTCATAATATCCCCTACTTCTGGAGCTACTTTGAATCCAAAAATTTGTACTGGTACAGATGGTCCAGCTGTATCTATATCTTTACCCAAATAATCTCTCATGGCTCTTACCTTGCCATAGATTTCATTATTGACCACCAAAGGATCACTACGGTGTAGTGTACCAGACTGAACCAAGACAGTTGCCACAGGTCCAGTGCTCTTGTCTACATGAGATTCAATAATCGTACCCACGGCTGGTAAATTTGGATCAGCTTGAATTTTATCGTCATTCACATCAGCTACGAGCAACAAAACATCGAGCAACTTATCAATATTTAATTTTTGTTTGGCTGAAATTTCTACCACAGGCACATCTCCACCCCAATCTTCACACAAAACATTGTGTTTAGAAAGCTCGGTTCGAACACGCTGTGGATCTGACCCTTCACGATCAATTTTATTAATAGCTACAATAAATGGTAACTTGGCAGCCCTAATAATTTTTATAACTTCTTCGGTCTGAGGTTTTACACCATCGTCAGCTGCTACTACTAAAATAGCAATATCAGCTACTTTGGCACCACGAGAACGCATAACAGTAAAGGCCTCATGACCCGGAGTATCAATAAAACTTAGAGCTCTTTCTGATCCAGACTTTGGATCTTTCCAGACAGTTTGATAAGCTCCAATATGTTGAGTAATACCACCAGATTCAGTATCAATAATATTAGTTTGACGAACAGCATCCAACAATTTTGTTTTTCCATGATCAACATGACCCATAACAACAATCACTGGTGCACGTTTTTCCAAATTAGTAGATGAAGCCAAAGCCTCTTCCAAATCTTTTTCTCTCTTTTCTTCCTCTTCATTATTAATTTTTTCTTCCTCTCCACGCACAACAACAAAACCCAACTCCTCGGCCATAATAGCTGCTGTATCATAATCGATATCTTGATTCTGATTGGCAAGAATACCATTTTTCATGAGCTCAGTGATAACAGCTGTCACAGACATGTTCAGTCTATCCGCAAAATCACGCACACGAATTAGATTTGGCAAACTAACAGTCTCCCCACTCTCTTTACGTAATTCTTTTTCTTTTGTTTTCTTTTCTTCTAAATCTCGCTTTTTCTGATCTTCTATTGCTCTTTTGATATATCTCCATTTACGCATTATCTGATCAGCTACTTTATTATCAATCTTGATAGCTTTGGCTCCAATATCAAAACCATGCTGAGGTAAAATCTCCAACATTTCTTTGGTATTAACTCTCAATTTTCTCGCTAGTTCGGTTACATTCATATTTTAAAAGCTCAAAAAACTTAAAATGCCCAAAAGGCTAAATAGTGAGTAGATTATACTTTAAGAGACAAAAAAAGTCAACTTAATGATGACTCTTCTTTTTCTCCCTCATTTCCTACTTGAAAAATAGAGAATGAGGGAGGACGGATGTAATGCGCGGTAGGTCAACATGCTGAGGGCGAGCATGTTGCAGGCGCGATCCGTCTCACTGTCTCCAGAGGGTGGAGACTCTCCTTGGGGTTGTGGCTAGGTGGTGAACTACTTGACTTCCTGCAGGCTGGGGACGTACCTACGGTAAAGCGCCAGAAGCAGAACAGTGGCGATACCGATGCCTCCGTAGATGATCCAGATCACATAGGGATCGTGAGCATCCCACAACTGCTGGTCAAGCTGGGTGAGACCGATACCACGGTCCTTCAGCATACCGCCGAGTTTCCCGAGACTGAACTCCTGGAACTCGCTTACATCTGTACCCATGCGATTCGCCAGCTCCTGGCGATACATCTGGGTCTTGTCGGCCAGGCTGTAGAAACCCGACAGCCAGCCACCCAACAGGAACCCACCAGCAGAAGACAGGAAACCGTAACCCTGGTAGACGCCCACCTTGCCTTCGGGGGCGATCCGCCCCATGAGCTCGTTCACGCGCGGAGAGCTGAGAAGCTCACCGATCGTGAAGATGCCAATCGTCAAGAGCAAGATCGGCAGAGCGAAGACTCCGATCGAGTACTGGCTTGAGAGAACGAAGACGAACATGGCAATCGACAGTACCAGGGTACCGGAGTTGATCACCTTGAGCAGGTTCTTCTTGGCAATCTTGGCGGAGATGTAGACCGCCAAGAACACGTTGACCAGCGCGTTGAGGTTGACGATCATCTCGGCCTTGAGGTTCCCGCCCGTAACGAACGAGGAGCTCTCGTCGAGTCCGAAGAACTGCACGAACCAGCTCGTGTCGACCCACTCGGTGATCCAACTCGGCATCACGTAGAAGAACTGTGTGAAGGAACCCCAGTAGCCGAAGAGGATGATGATGAGGACGGTCAGACGCTTGTCCTCCTTGAGGTCGGTGATCATCTCCCTGAGCTTCTGCTTCAGAGAAACCGAAGAAGTCTTTTCCTGGTCCGTCGGCTCCTCGTACTTGAAGTAGGTCCAGACGAACATGAGGACCATATAGAAGCTCGAGGCGTAGAAAACGTAGTTCCACGAGCCGCCGAGGATCTCACCACCATCGCCGATGGTCGGGCGTAGCATGGCTCCAATCACTGGACCGATGAATCCACCGAGGTTGACGATCATGTAGAAGAGGCCGAAACCGACCGAGGTCTTCATGTCGTCTCCACGGGTGACCTGGGTGACAGTGGCTGTCACCATAGGCTTGAATGTGCCCGCACCCAGACCGACGAACATGAAGAGGAAGAGGAAGGACCAGAAGCCCGTTGTGAAGCTGAGCATGAAGTAGCCGATGCTCATCATGGCGAACGACGCCAGCAGCACCTTCCGGAACCCCAGCTTGTCGCCAATAACACCAGCCACAAGCGGAACGAGGTAGAGGAAAGCCGGCGTAATCCCGAGGATGATGCCCTTCTCGACGTGAGAAAGGCCGAGAGCCCCTTCGCTCGTCGAGCCAGTGAGGAAGAGCGGGGCCACGGCGAAGAAGCCGTACCAGGCGCCGCGCTCGAAGAGCTCGCTGACGATGGTGGTCCAGAAGGTCGAGCCGAAATTGTAACTCAGAAACTTCGGCTTCAGTCTCCGTAACAATCTCATATCCTTGTCTCAATCCACCCCACCTCTAGGCAGGGTATCTACGATCCTACGAACCGATGGAAGACGACAACCTGCCGCCCTCTATATGTTGTTTCTTGCACGCACTGCCCCCAGTACGTGTTAAAGAGGGTTTAACTAGCCAAACTTGACCAGTCTTTAATCTACCAAAAAAATAGACAAAAAACTGGTCAAGTTTAAAATTGAAAAGAACTAATCTCAGACATCAAATACAGACAGCGAAAATAGCCGTCTTTTTGATTACAGAAATCTATATCCATTTAAGCATAGAAAGTGAAGTATGTCAATAAAAAAACCACCCTATTTAGGATGGTTTATTATTTTATTCTTTCTTAGTAGATTTCTCTTGTTCCCTTCTTCTATTATCCGCTTCAACTGCCCTGTCAACTTTTTTTCTCACTTCAGCCACTGCACTCGTCCTTATAGAATCATCACCACCTCGCAAAGCATCTATAATTGAGGCATCTATTAATTCTTTAACAATATCTGGACCTGGATTTCCTTCTCCCATATATTTCTAATTAAAATATTTATTCTCTAACTCTTTTACCCTCTTGTCAACCTCTTCTGTTTTCAAAGGTGATTCTGCTCCGCTCTTTTCAATTAATTCTATTACAACCTTCAAAAAATGTTTCATACCGGGAATAATGTGATTGTTTCTGTCTTCTGCGTAAGAAATACGCAAATAACCTACTCCACCTACACCAAAATCACTTCCAGCCAAAGCTGCAATACCACGTTCATTGAGCAACCATTTACTAAAATCTTTTTCATTTTGTAAATTTAGATCTTCTTTGACATATTTCAAATCCAAAATCTTTTCTATATTTGGAAAGACGTAAAAAGCACCTTCAGCTTCATTTGGTACTAGATAAGGTTTTAGGAGTTTCAAAACATCAGCCACAAACAAACCTTTCTTTTCATATTCTGCAAAATCACTTTCCAAAATTGGTTTTATTTTATCACCAACATATTCATATTTCTTACCCTCCACTTCTACATCTCCAAAAATTACCCCAGCGATAATTTGATTTACTCTATTTACACAGCTCCATTTATTAATAGCCAGTCTACCCATTATCTCTATCACCCATTCTGGCGCCACAATAAAACCTAAACGCCAACCAGTCATAGCAAAATTCTTGGAATATCCATTTAGATTGATAGTATAATCACACATATCCGGGATAGACAAAAAACTGAAATGTTTTCTTCCAGAAAAAGTTATTTGATCATAAATATCATCGAACAAAACAAAAAACTTATACTTACGAACCAACACTGCAATTGCTTCCAATTTTTCTTGTGACAACATCATCCCAGTTGGATTTTGCGGAGTGTTGAAAATAACTAATTTGACATCATCATTTTCTTCTAACACACTCTCCAAATCTTCCACTCTAAATTCCATCGTACCATCTTCATTTCTATGAGCCAACCAAGGCAGATAGTTACCACCAGTATAAAAATTGGCCATAGATTCATAAATTGGAAAGCCTGGGTTTTGACCAATAACTTTTCCAGTATGACCTACGATTGTTTGAATACTAAGCTCGATAGCTGGTTTACCACCAGGCTGAAGCATGACATTTTCTTTTTTAACTTCTATACCACGAGTCTCGCTCCAATTTTTAGCGATATTCTCTCTTACTTGTGGATAACCTAAAAATGGAGCATATTTTGTCTGTTTGTCCCGCAAAGCCTGAATTGCAATATCAATAATTGGTTGTGGGGTTTTTGGACCAGTGTCCCCAATATGAAATTTGTAAACTTGAGGAAACTTCCCAGAATTTTCTATTTCCATTACTTTTGCCCCAAAACCAAAAGCAGTCTCCGTACCGAGCAAATTTAAATCTGGATTTATTTCTACATTTGGTTCAAGACCTTTGTCGGTTAAAAACTTTGGTAATTGTTGATTCATATTTTTATTCTATTCCCTTTAAAATTTTATTCTTAATACCCTCGGCTGTTAGCTCTGCCAAGCCATAAACTTCTTCTACACTACCAGATTTCAAATAATTATCAATTGATAAACTACGTTTTTCATAATTTCCTGGCAAAAGGAATGGATACAAGAAACCTTTCCAACCAGCGTGAATTGCAATTGTTCTTTCACGCTCTTCATCAGCAAAAATACTATTAGCCTTTTCTGGATTTTCTTTTCTCAAATCTTCGAATAACTCTGGTGAAGTCACAGCCACAATCTTGACATCAAGACCTTGGGCCTCTAGATCTGACAATGTTTCCAAAGTATTTAATAATACTTGAGCACCAGCAATAGCTAACACAACTTTTTTGTTACCATTGTCCTTATAATTACGGAAGACATAGGCACCGTTCACTGCTTCGCGAGCTGCTGGAATATCCCCTGAGCGATCAAATACTAATGTATCTGGACGAGCAATTGACAAAGCAATTGGCTCACCTTTCTTTATAGCATGGAAAAGCATTTCAATAGTTTCATTTGCATCCATTGGTTTGTAAACTTTTATTCCAGGATAGGCATTGAACATACTCATCCAATACAAACCTTGATGAGTCGGACCGTCTTCGCCTGTTTCTGGACCATCGTGCCCGGCGAGCATTATGAAGAAACCTTTTTGTTCTGGAAACAAATGATTACCAATCAAAATCAGACGAACAGCATTGCTCATCATGGAAGTAAACACGGCATAGGAAGAAAAAACTGAGACTGGAGCAAAACCACCAGGCATTCTATCAGTTGTCATGGCTGCGCTCATCATCGCCATGTTTTGCTCGGCAATACCAAAACGAATTCCACGACCAAGCGGGTTAGCACGAGAAATATCTCCGTAAATATCTTCAGACTTTTGAGTCAAAATTGATTTTGATAAATCTCCCGTACCTGACCAAAAGAAAGCATTTTCTTTCATAAGCCAAGTAAAAAATTCTTGCGTAGCTTTTCTAGTTGCCAATTTACTACCTTGTTCAAAAACTAACTCTGGGGGTAAAGTTTCTGGACGTTTTATATCCATTGGATTTGCTAGAGTTCTACCAGGCATTTTTTCTTTCATTTGTTCAATCAATTCTGCTTCTGGTTTTAATTTTGCTTTGGCATTATCTAATCTTCCTACAATATACTCTGCCAACTCCGTTGTTAGAGATTCTAAAACAAAATCAATATCTTTGTCTACTTCACCTTCTACACCAGGCACAGCAAAACCAAGTGCTTTCATAATTTCTACATATTCATCATGCTTGGCAGGTGCCCCATGTGAACTAGCTGTATTTTCATTTTTACCATAGTGTTTTCCTTTTATACAATGGGCAATAACTACAGTTGGATTACCATTAGCAAAAACTTTATTCTCAGCTAGACGATAGGCATAGCTAGTTTCCAAAACATTATGACCATCAATCTCAATTACATTCCAACCTAGAGCCAACCAATGGTTAAAATAATCAGTTGAGATAACTTCGGTAATATCACCGTCAATTCCATAGTGATTATAATCAAGAGCTACAATCATATTATCAGCCCCAACAGTATTGAGAACATTACGAGCTTCGTAGGTCATACCTTCTTCACTCTCAGCGTCACCCATAAAGACAAATACTTTTGTATCTAAACCACAAGACTTGTGAGCAATAGCTATTCCACCAGCAGCTGGCATACCATGCCCAGAAGGACCAGTGGCTACGTCTGTTAGTGGATTATAATTTTCAATGTGCCCCTGAGGACCATGGCTGGTACGAAAATGAGCCAAATCTTCTGGTAAAATTGCTTTTAATTTTTCTTTATCAACTTCGGCCCCAGTCTTTTTCAAACTTGCATAGTACAGAGCTAGACCACTATATAAAGCTGGTGAACAATGACCAGCTGACCAGACCACTCTATCACGACCAGTATTTTTTGGGTCAAGCAAATCAAACGTCATTGCACCACCCAAAGTCATACCCAAAAACTGTTCTACCTTGGCAGAAGAGCCACCAGGATGACCAGAGTGAACTGATTCTAGGGCACAAAACATAAGACCACGCATTATCCGCGCAGCTTCATCTAGTTTTTCAGTATTCACACCTTCGAGGTCTGCTAGTTCTAGACCTTGTAATTTTAGATATTCTCCACCCTTGTTCATCTTTTGAAAACGATCTGGTTGTTCACTTTTTAGTTTACTCAGCTCTTCATTATCCAAGATATTATATGCCATATATATTTTAATAGTTAAATACAAACGGATTATAACATTTTGAAATGAAAGTACGCAAGTCTAAGCACCTCTCATGTCTGGAGCCAAAATCTTGGACTTTTCTAACTCTTCTTCTACCTCTTCTTTTACTTTGGTTTTTTGAGCAAAAATTATATATCCCTGAGATTCTATAAAACGACCGACTAAATATATTTCTACCAAACCGTACAACTCACATAGGACAGTAGACACGGGATGTAATATTTTTTTTATTTTATATAAAATTTTATTTATAATTTTTAACAACTTAATGCTGAGTGAAGTCCGAAAGGACGAAGTCGAAGCATCCCGTTGTTTGATACCTTGAATTCGGGATCCTTCGACTCGCTTTGCTCGCTCAGGATTAAATTTCTGTAATTTATCATAAAATTCATCCGGATGAACCAAAAAGCTTGCCCAAAAAACTGATTTCATTTTTTTTATTTCAAAACCAGCTCTTTCAACTAATTCTCTAAGCATTATTTTTGAATAAAGTGAAATGTGATACTTTGCATGTGGATCGATATTTAATCCATTTTTCATCAGATAATTTCGTACATAGGCATGACGACCAAGTTTTGATTCGGAAAACATAGCCAAGACTCCACCCGGTTTTAAAACTCGGTTTAATTCTATAAGCCAAGACTCTACATTTTCTACATGACCCAAAACATCGGAAGTGTATATTGCATCAAAAGTATCATCAGAAAAAGGTAGATTAGCCCCATCATACCAATGTGCTTCTGCCCAAACCCCATTTTGCTTTATCTTTTCTTTTGCTAAGTCAACCTGTAGACAAACCACGTCTACCCCTACTATTTTTACACCTCTACCAAACATTTTTTTCAAGTCAACCAAACTAGCACCTGTCCCACACCCGACATCTAGTACGGCCAGATTATTTCCTGATTGTTTTCTAATATGACTCTTTATAAATCTATACAAAAACCATTTCTTGGGATAAAAAAGTAATTTTAACCAATCCTTAAATTCTATTTTTTCATTTAAAAAAACAGGCTTGGTATCCCAAATCTCACTACCGTCACCCTCAACCTTACCCCAACCTTTAGTTGTATCTTTGTCTTTCATACGTTAGTATTGTATCATATTAGTGAAGTAAAATAAAAAAACCTACAAAATAGATTTTCCTGTGACGTCTGCCCGCGACCTGGAGGTCGCAGGGCAGACGCCGGCTAGTGACCGAGAAACTTTTCGAGTCGGACCCAGAAAGCGGGACGACTACAGTCGTGCCCCTGGGCGAACTCCTTGAGGGAATCCCTCCACCCATCGTTGACCCACCTGGTCAACGCAAAAGGAAGAGCAAACGCTACTTTGAAAAGACCCATGGCTTCCTCCTCGCCACGAAAAAGAACGGATTGAGATATCTAGTAAACACTAAAAAACCAAAATGGTCAAACAAAAAAAGCTCTTTTCAAAAGCTTAAAATAAAATCTTTCCGCTGATCGCCATCTCACAGTGAGACGACGACCAGCACGTTGTAGTTCTGTTTGGAAGGTCTCATCCTTCCAATGGGAACAGATCTACGACATCATTACCTGTCCGCCCAGCATCCTCCAAGCTGCCTTGAAGGAAACTTGCTTTCCACCATTCACAGCAGAAGTTGTAGAATTTTCCGAGAGACACGAACAACACGTCCGTGCCAAACCCGATGAATTGAACGAAGAGACCAAAAATGTCACCACTCATGGCCATTTCCTCCAAACGACGACCAGTATCACTCATTATACACCTCCCGGTGTTCAAGTCCGGTTATAAAAGAACGTCACTACATTAAACCATAAAAATTAACCTTTGTCAAGTATGAAAGCTAATTTTCTCCTCATCAACAAACCCAAAGACTGGACCAGCCATGACGTGGTTGGTTATATACGAAAAAGCCAACCTAAAAAAACTAAGGTAGGGCATGCTGGTACTTTGGACCCTTTTGCTACAGGCCTACTTATTGTTGGAGTAGGCAGAGATGCCACCAAGCGGATTGATGAATTTAAAAACATGCCAAAAACCTATATTGCCACGGTCAAGCTTGGAAGTACTAGCGATACTTATGACAGTGAAGGAAAAATTAGTCTCCAAAATTCAAACCTAAAATTCGACAAAAAAGAAGTAAAAACTGTATTAAAAAGCTTTTTTGGAAAACAAAAGCAAATTCCACCCATGTATTCAGCCAAGAAAATTAACGGACAAAAACTATATGATCTGGCTAGAAAAGGTATAGAAATAGAAAGAAAACCCAGTGAAATAGAGATATATAAAATCAAATTACTCAAGTTTGACCAGAAAAATAATATTTTAAAAATAAAGACTGAGGTATCGACTGGTACATATATTCGCACTCTAGCTCATGATATAGGACAAAAACTGAGCTGCGGGGCATACTGTGAAGAATTAGAAAGAACTAAAATTGGTAAATATAAGGTAAAAAAAGCTGTGGGTCCAAAAGATTTGGATACCAAAAAAATACCGTTCATCCACATCTAGATGGCTTTTTTAAGACAAAATCACCGCCATTGACAAATCAAAGCGAGTCTGCTATACTGAAAACGTAATTTAATTAGTAACAGCTATCTGCGAATTGATTTTGATAAGTTACGAAAGAGGGTTGAATTGTCTAAAAATATGAATAATTTTGGCTCAAATAAGCTAAATAAAACTTCTTATAAACAACTGACAAACACTTATCTACAATAAGTAGATAACTTTCTTCGTACCCATAAAAAATCTGTTCCTCATAGCTTTTGAGAGAATTTTTTATATGCCAAAAGAACTAATCATGATACTTATCGCTCTAGTGGCCATTGTAGCTGGTTTTGGAATCGGCTATTTTACACGTAAAAAAGTTGGTCAGTCCAAAGCTAATTCAGCCGAAGCCAAAGCAAAACAAATGCTTGCTGAGGCCAAACAAAAAGAACAAGATGTTATTCTAAAAGCCAAAGAACAAGCTATCAAAATTATTGATAGTGCAAAAAAAGAAGAGAATGATCGTCGTAGTGAGATAGGTCAACTCCAAAAACGCTTGGAAGCTCGTGAGTCAGTGTTCGACAAACAGCTAGTGGAATTTGAAGCTCGCAAAGAAAAACTTCAAGAAAAAGTAGAAGAGATTCAAGCTCTAAAAAACAAAGTGGACGAAGCCAAGGAAAAAGCTGTTGAACAATTGCAAACTATCTCTGGCTACACAAAAGAAGAAGCTAAGGAAGTTTTGTTTAACAAAATTGAAGAACAGTCTGGCGATGACCTAATGGTTCGTATTATGAAAATTGAAAGACATAATACAGAAAGCTATGAAGCCAAAGCTAGAGAAATAATTTTAGACTCTATTCAAAGATGTTCTTCTGACCACTCTGCAGAAACTACTTCTACAGCTGTGGCTCTACCAAGTGATGAGATGAAAGGACGTATCATTGGAAAAGATGGTCGCAATATTAAAACTATTGAAAAACTAACTGGTTGTGAATTGATTATTGACGAGACTCCAGACATGATTCTTGTGTCAGGTTTTTCCCCTATTCGTCGTCGTGTTTGCCAGTTAGCTTTAGAAAAGCTTATCAAAGACGGTCGTATTCAACCAGCCAGAATTGAAGAATTCATTGAGGCAGGTAAAAAAGAACTAGCTATTGATATCAAAAAAGCTGGTGACGAAGCTGTTTACAAAATGGGCTTCACCGGACTTGAACCAAAACTAATTGGTATTATTGGACGTTTGAAATACAGAACTAGTTATGGGCAAAATATTATAAATCACTCTACTGAAGTAGCTCAACTTTCTGGTCTGATGGCAGAAGAGCTTGGACTAGACGCTGCTAAAGCCAAGAAATGTGGTTTCTTCCACGATATTGGAAAAGCAGTTGACCAAGAAACTACAGGTAGCCATCCAGAAGTTGGTGAAAAAATATTAAAAAAGTTTGGCATGGACGAGGATGTTATCCACGCTGCTGCCCACCATCATGATGATAAACCAGAAAATATTTATACACAAATTGTAAAAGCTGCTGATGCAATTTCCGGTGCACGTGTGGGTGCTCGTCGTGATACTTATGAACAGTTTGTAGCGAGACTAGAAGAGATAGAACAGACCGCTTCTGACTTCCCTGGCATTGACAAAGTCTATGCTATCCAAGCTGGCCGTGAAGTTCGTGTCTTTGTAAAACCAGACGAAGTTGATGATTATCAAGCTTATAACCTGGCCAAAGATATCGCTAGAAAGATTGAAAACGAACTACAATATCCTGGTGAAATTAGAGTAAACGTGATTCGTGAAAACAGAGTTATTGAATACGCACGTTAATCACTCAGACACTTTACCACCTAACCACTCAACCACATTGAGTGGTTTTTTTATCTTAAAAAATAACATGATAATCTCGTGGAGAGGTAATAAAGTGGTCAGGTGGTTGGGTGTGGATAAGATATTTCGCTCTATTGACACAAAAAATTAAAAAACATACAATACTAATGTAAATTAAGCTATTTTTTTATTAAAAAATCTTAACCTCATTCTTAATCTTAAAAACTATGAATAAAGCAGCCTTAGCACAAGCCCTCGCCGACAAGGTGGGTGTTTCAAAAAAAGAAGCAGAAGAAATGGTAGCTAGCTTTGTCAAAATTGTCACTTCTACTTTGGTAGCTGGTGGTGAAGTAAATATTGCTGGCTTTGGCGCCTTCTCTGCAAAAATGAGAGCTGGTCGTGTCGGTGTAAACCCACAAAACCCAACTCAAAAAATTCAGATCCCTCCTGTGACTGTACCAAAGTTCAAAGCTGGTAAAGGCTTGAAAGATGCTTTGAAAGGAAGATAAAGAAAAACTAAAAAATACAAAACCACCCAATTGGGTGGTTTTTTGTGTCAGGAGGGAGATTCGAACTCCCGGCCTTAGGGTTATGAATCCTACGCTCTCACCAACTGAGCTACCCTGACTCGAATTAATTTAAAATTTTGTAATTCTAAATTTTAAAACAATTCTTAATAATTAAATATTTAAAATTGTTTACTAAATTTAAAATTTGAAATTCCCTAAATTATACAGTAGCCTCAAGGGGAATCGAACCCCTGTTACATGGATGAGAACCATGAGTCCTAACCACTAGACGATGAGGCCAT
>Ga0075122_10000283_pt1 | contig 42115 bp, 66 predicted proteins | sample AntAceMetag02UKB_FD_69790 | JGI IMG/M metagenome (GOLD analysis project Ga0075122, IMG submission 69790) | Saline lake microbial communities from Ace Lake, Antarctica - Antarctic Ace Lake Metagenome 02UKB | ecosystem: Environmental > Aquatic > Non-marine Saline and Alkaline > Saline | place... | reverse complement strand
CCTGCTTTCAATGCTAGTGCCTTATCCGTACTGATGTTATCAGATACTTTGACTTTGACGTACTCTCTCTGTTTGTTTGTTGGCATAGACTTAGAGAATGCTTACGCATTCTTACTTTTAATAATAAAAACCAACGGCGTTTACTCGTTGGGTATTGGTTCAATGGTTATCTTATATGAACAGTCAATCGGCAAGTTTACAATCTCTGCTCTGGCCTTAATCTCGGCCTGAGGCATTAGCATCTTTATAGGTAGTTGATAGTTACCGTCTTTGGTGGTGGCAAGTGTACTTATTTCATCTGTTGTGAACTTTATTAACATTTATTAGCAAATGCTTACGCATTTGTACCTCTCCGATTATCTTTTGTTTTGTTTTATGTACTCCTACACTATATATATTGGTATCTAGTATGCTTTAGTATTGACAACTAGCATTATCCTTGCTATACTGTCCGTAGGACACAGAAAGTGGCAGGTGCTGGACAACTGGTTAACAATTAAACAATATCAGCAAACAACGCACCTGTCAAGCCCTTTAACAATTTAATATATCACGCTTCATATGAGAGTATTTTACAACGGCAAAAGAGTCGAAAGCGTAGACAGACGCTTCAAAGATAGAAGGGTGTTTTTAGGCAAAGACGAAAGAATTGGTGTCCCTGTTGAGTCAATGCCCAAAAGACGCCTTAGAAGTTATCGTGTGAGGATATCGTTTATTCAATGGATTAAGATATTAGCTATTGTTGCGGGTGTTGTTGTTTTGTATATGGATTTAGTTAATAGAAATATAATATAGAATGCTCACGCATTCTTAGAAAGAGAGGAAAAATGAAGAGAATAAAACTAGACGGGGAAAATAAAATGTTCATCATTGACGGGAAGGGGTGGGCAATCACTCAAAGAAACCTTGACGCATTAATGAGATATGCCAACTCTGAAAACGAAACCGTTCTTCGACAGCTGTCAGGTGTTGTGCTCGATTCTGGTAAGGAGGTAGAATGAGTAGAAAGAAATGGTTACCAATAAATATGAAACCATCATTTTCATATCTGAAATGTCCTAAATCAGATTGCCAAGAGCATATAAACATCAGCCCAGAGAATACGTTTGAGAACATAAAAAAGCCAGAGTTGTTTCTTTTGATTTGTCCAAAGTGTAAAACAGAGTATCAATTATTTTTAACAGAATTTAAAAGAGGAGAAAAATGAAATTAAAAGATAAATTCAAAAATCAAATAGAAGTTTTCCAAGACAAGACGGGAGCAGTTCGTTTATTGTTTGCGAACAATAGTATAAAACTTGAAGAATGGCAGGTTGATGTTTTAATCGGTAGCAATGTTTATGATATTGAAGATTTTAATGTTAAAGATTATAAAAACGCATATCAAATAACTAATAAAGAAACAAAATGATTCCTAAATTAATAATTAAAATCTGTATTATTCCACTTGTTGCCTCTTTTTGTGGGGGAGTGGCAGAGACTATGAATGATATGAGGAATAGAGATTTAGCAAATTCTGACGAATTTGTAATTGAAGAAGAACCCCCGGCGATAAAGTTCGAGGAGTTGTCATTTATCAACCCAGAGCCAGAACAAGACTTGTTTGTGAAATACTTTGGCGATGAAGCAAATACAATGAGGGCAATTTGTAAAGCAGAGAACAGAGGCGAGGACACAATGGCAATTGGAGACGGACATCTGACATTTTGGCAAGGTGGTGGAGAGTATGGAATGAGTGTCGGGCTATGCCAAATAAGAATTATGCCAACACGAGGAATAACCATAGAACAAATGCAGATACCAGAGGAAAATATAAGATATGCTAAACTGTTGAGAGATACGAAATCGGGCTTTAATCATTGGACTATGTTTAAAAATAAAGAATATCTAAAGTTTATAAATTAGGGAGCAAAATGAAAAGGTTTATTAAAGGAGTGAAAGAGAACGGAAAAGAGATAGCGATTATGAGTGTTGCGGTTATAGCAATGGCGATAGCGGTTTATGCTGTGGTTAGTATTCCCGCTAATGTAGAGAGTTATGTCCAAGACCACAAGGAGGAGTTAAGAGGCTTTACAGGTGATACGGGTGCAACAGGCGTAGCGGGAGAAGCAGGAGCAGTAGGTCAAACAGGTGCTACTGGCTCAAAAGGCGACACAGGTTCGGCAGGTCAATCTGGTAGCGATGGTAGCGATGGCGGAGATGGTTGCACTTGGTTAGGTTGGGATAATTGGGGTAACGACTTAGGATTTTATTGTGGTGACTAGGTTATCAACAGTATATTCTATTGACAAAAGAAAAGAGAGCAGATAGAATATAGACAATCGGTTGGGGATTTTTTATGAAAACACGTTTAGCTAAATATGTTTACCCCAGAGCCAATCCTCAACCGATTTCTCTGGGGTATTTTATTAGGAGAACTAATGAGAAATGGTTGGGTGAAACTTCACCGCAAAATCATAGACAACGATTTCCTGAAAAGAGATACCAACGCATTCAAGGTGTTTATAACATTGCTGTTGTTGGTAGATAGAAAAACAGGAGTTTGGGAGGGTGGCAGATTTCAGTTGGCTGAACATTGCGGTTTGAAGCCAACAACAACCTATGGTGCTTCTATGAGGCTTGTAAAAGCCAAAATGATGACACTAAGGAGTAACAACAAATATAGTACCTATATAGTATCGAATTGGGAGAGTTATCAACAGGTCGGTAACAACAACGATGACAACAAGATGACAACAAGCAGACAACAAGATGACACTCTAACAAGAAGTAAAGAAGTAAAGAATAAAGAAGAGTATGGGAAACAATGGCTTGTTTCCATACCCACCAAAGATAAAACATACTTTGAAAAGAAATACCCAAATACCCACTTAGAAGAGGAAATAGAAAGAGCAATTAATTGGTTAAATATGAATGGTAAGCGTTATAAAAATTACAAAGCTTTCCTAGAGAATTGGATGAAAAGGGCTACCGAGTTTTCAGACGAAAAACAAAAGATAGAAGTAGGAGATGTTGAAATACCAGAATATTTAAGATTACACAAACTAAACAAGGAGAACAATGTATCAAGTTTGGGCAAAAAAAATGATTAGTTCAAGAGATTGGAAAACCAAGCATGAATCATCGCCAACATATTGGATGTTAGATGAAAGAGATGGTGGAATTGTTGTTGGTTTTTTAACTGCGGACACAGAAGATGTAATTAATAAGCTTAAAAGTGGAAAGATAGAACTACAAAACAATGACGAGTTGGGGCTAACGGATGTATACAGGAGGTCTGTAAATGTCAGACCATTCCCGCTAGAGAACGAACAAGAGAAAAAGATGAGACTTAAAGAAGAGGCGTTTGAGAAGAGAAACAAAGGAAGCAAATGACTTGGGGAAAAATACAAAAAGGAGTATTCCAAAAGAAAGTTAAAAGGTCTGTACACTTCCATAGAGTGTTAAAGGCTTGGGGATTTCAAGACACTATCGTTCAACGAATAAAGAAAGACGCTGACTTTGTTGTCTTAATCGAACAAGAAGAAAAGGTCTATCTCGTTGCTCCAATATCTGTATTTGAGAAGTCAATCAAACAGAACTTCGGACACGGAGAGCAAGAGTTTATTCCAGAGAATAAGTTTGAAGTAGCAACCAATCCCGCAGGTGCTTGTGCAATTATGCAAAAACATAATACTATAAAGCCAAAACAACATAAGCTGTTCTAGTAGTATTGACAAGTAAGAACGGGTATGCTAGACTAAATATATAATAATAATAGGAGTAATGAAATGAAAAGACTAAAAATAGCCATTACAATGCACCCCGAAGTATTAAGGGTAATAGAAAAAATAGCAAAACGACAACCAAGATTAAATGTTAAGCGTTCCCAGATGATTGAAGAGATAATCTTAAGAGATAAAGAAGTCCAAAAAGAAATTAAAGTTAAAAACTTATAAGATGTGGTGGCAACATTAGGAGAAAGCCTGAAAGCCCACTTCGATAGAGGACACTTGCAAACTCCTCTATATGCAAACGCCACAAACTAAACCGAATTAAAAAGGAGATAATTATGAATGAAATAACGCCACGAGAGGTTTACGAACACAACAAAGAAATGCTTATGTTGGCTATAAACGATACCAGAAATGAGCCTGGAATATCTATAAGGGAAGTGGCAAATATGTTTAGAGATAATTGGAATAAGGAAGACGTAAAAGTATTGAAAGGAGAGCTATGAACAACACATTCAAATGCAATTACTGCGAGAAGGAATACTCACTAGATGACGCTATCTGGGGAGACGATGAGTTAGCTTACTGTGGTGATTGCAAAGACAGAATAGAAGAGAGAGCCGAGATGGCTTATGACGCTATGCGAGAAGACCAAGCTGATATGCAGAGAGAACATGAGGCGGTACAATGAAAAAAGCAAACGTTAATGTGGATATAATATTTAAAAACAGAACAAAGAAACAAATGGAACACCTGGACAAAGCAGAAATGGAGCTACTAAAGGCAGGAATGCGTTTCGATACAAACTACAACTTTCCTACCAAGACGAGAACTTGGTTTTTGGATTCGGTAAAAGGTGTAAGGGTTGTACAAAGCAATTCGCAAGAATTGCCCAAAGGAGACAAATGATTATTCATTCACTAGACAAAGTATTCAAAGACACCATACGTGAACTCAACGACAAAGAACGAGAGAAGCACGTAAGTTCGGGAAAGCTATCAGCCTCAAGACTAGGCTGGGCTTTGCAATGGCAAGTTTTACACTTAATGGGAATAGAAACTCCCGAAGTTGATGACTATGTTCTCTGCTTATTCGCCAGAGGGAAAGATGTAGAAGAGAAAGTAATCGACATTCTAAAGATGAAACTCAGAATAACTGATGTTCAAAAGGAAGTTGAATACAAGAACACAGTCGGAGTTGTCGATTTCATATTCAAAGACGAGCCCTACGAAGTTAAATCAGTCAAGAACTCTAAGTTCAAAAGAATAGAAACTCAAGGAGATGCAGACCCCCAAGTTATCCTACAAGCCTGTTTTTACGCTATGGCGATGAAAGCACCCCGATTTCATATAGTTTATGTTTCGGCAGACGATTACCGCATAGAGCACTTTGTCAAAGAGACAGCCGATTACTCAGAAAGCGTAGATAAAGTCATTAGAGAGGCATCTGAAGCCTTCCAGACGGGTATTGTGCCAGAGTTTGAACCCCGATACAAATGGCAGAAGAACGCCAAGTATGCAAGTTACCCCGATTATATAAATCTAACAAGTAAAGAGGCAACATTAAAAGCAAAGGAGAAAGATGAAAGACTATGAATACGAACCCAAAAGCAACAGCCCTTATTTAAGATTGTCGGGCAAAGGAGATAAAGTTAAAATTAGATTAGCGTCTGCCCCGATTCACTTCCAAGAGGAATACAAGGGAGAGACGAACGAACGATTTGCGTGGACAGTTATCAACCGAGAAGACGGGGAAATCAAAGGCTTTAAGGGCGGAGTAATGATTTATAGAGAAGTCAAGAAACTAGCCAATGAAGAAGATTGGGGAGACCCCACCCAATATGATTTGACTATCACAAGAACAGAGGAACAGGGCAGTTATTACACAGTGACTCCCAGCCCCAAGAAATCAGAGATAACTTCTGAAGAAAAAGATAAAATCAAAGAAGCGGACATAGACCTAGAGAAGCTATTCGGTGCTACAGACGAAGGAACAGAAACCTTTGGTAGCAAAGAAGAAGCACAGGACTCACAGGTAGACGAAGAAGAGATAGATGTAGACGAGATATTTGAATAGAAGACTTAATAAGGAGGGTAGGAAATTCGCAAGAATTTCCCTAAAATACTCCCACAACAAACAGAAGGGTAGGGGTGGAATGGTGGAGTGGCGGACTGTGAGCCGTTACATAGGAAAATTAAACAATGCCTAATTTCCAAGGTGAATTGTCTGCAAGTCAAACCTTGCCTCCACCACTCTGCCTCTACCCTCTGGGGAGAAACTAATTGATTGAATGGTGTTGGTAAGCTAGTACAGCGACCCAATGGGTAATAAGCAGGTTTTAACTTCCTGATGCCAAAAAAACACAACGAGCTGGTCGGAGAGTGACCGACATCAACAGAGTATCGCTTACCAACACCACTTAATCAACTAACAGAGATTCGCAAGAATCTCCCCTAATTAACTAGGAGGACAAGATGAAAGAGAAACTAAAAAAAGCAATACGAGAGTTCCTGATGCATTGGGAAGGCGACAAAAAAGCGTGTGATGAGGTTGATAAAATTATAGAGGAAGTATTTAGAAATGCGTAAGCATTTCCCTAATCAAGGAGATATATGAAAAAGATAACCAAACTAGACGACTATCAGCCCGTGGAGATTATGAAAGACACATTTGAATCAAAAGATATGGTCTTACGAGGAGTTGTCGAGAAAACAAACGAATTAGTTGACTTCGCTAACAGTCACCAAGAGGAACACGAAGGACTATTAGACGCTATCAAAACTGTGTACGCACCAGAAATAGAGGGCAAGATATTTTCATCTGGTAGGGGAACAGACCAACCCAAAGAAACCAAAGAGTGTAAACATGAATTTGATTTGAACATATCGCCATATTGCAAGTTATGCGGTATTGAATTTGCATCGAAGTATAAACCCAAAGCAGACAAGATAGCAGAGCTAATCAAAGACTATGCTCACGATTATAGGGATATGGAATTAGATGAACCACATTTTGGAGCTATGCTTAAGGAGTTCTTAGAAGTAATAGAAACACTTTAGAAATACGCAAGTATTTCCCTAATTAAAAGGAAAGTTATGAAAAGAATAACAGGAGCATTTATAGAAGACTTTGGACAAATGGTATCTACATTGAACGAATTGATAGACGCTTTTAGCAAGCACCAAGAGGAACACACCCAGAGCATAATGCTCACAGACACCTTCAAAGAGTGTGTTGACAAAGCCATTCAGGCATCAAACGATGAGCAGAGCAAGATGACTAAATTAGCCAAAGAAACCAAAGACAAAGAAGGGGAGCCAATATCGTGTTATTATTGTGGCGTATCAGGAGTAGATTTGCATTACAACCATAAAAACGAGAAATTCGCTTGTGGGGAATGTTTCAAAAAATGTGAATCTAACGGTAAACAGTGCGAGTCTTGGACTTACAATATCGAACCCAAAGAAACCAAAGCAGAGAAGATAGCAGAGTGGCTGTATGACAAGGGTTATTTAGATGGTAAGTTTGGACGTGATGATATGGTGCAAGACGAAGACTTAGAGAAGTTTTTAGAAACACTTTAATTAAGGAACATATTATGAAAAGAGTAGTACAAGTCTGTAACCTTTGTGGGAAACCACACTTCGGTAAAAATAAGGTAGAAGACCGTTGCCTATGCGATACTAGCGGTCAGTTCCACTACGAAGAAATAGAAGCAGACGAACCAGAGGAACATATTATGACAGACAACAAAACAACTAAAAGAGGAAACAAAATGACAACCAAAAACTGGGAGGACAAACTCCTCCGCGATGTAGAACGCATCTTAGAAGTGAACCAAGACAAGCACAGCACCTACAAGGTGAACAAAGAGGGGTTAAAGTCTGATGTTTATATTATGGTTGACAAGCTAATGAAAGAGCAATGGGAGAGAATATGACAGACAAACAATGGGAGCTTGACATTTGATAGACATAGATATATAATGGTAATATGAAATGCAAAATATGTGGAAAACCTACCAAGCTAGCTACCAACAAGTTCTGTTCCAGAGAGTGTTATTGGCAGAGCCTGAGGGGGGTAAAGGGAGATAAAGCACCAAACTGGAAAGACAAACCAACACACAGAACTTCGGTACATCAATGGCTTAACACACACTACGGCAAACCAAAACATTGTGAAAACCCAAAGTGTGAACAAAAGAGCAATACTTTCGAATGGTGTCTGAAGATTGGGAAAAAGCACGAGAAGCACAGAGGGAACTATCAAAGGATGTGTCGTTCCTGCCACAGAAGATATGATTTAACACCAGAGAAAAGGAAACAAGCTATCCAAAACTTATTTTGGAACACAAAAACTATTAGAGCTTTTAAAGATGGGAGAGGAACTTACAATGAAAAATACTAAGTGGGAGAAAGACTTTGATAAAGACTTTGACGACTTATATGGCAGAAACGAGGTAGGTTTTGTCAATAACTTTACAAGTGCAAGATACGACGAAATTAAAGACTTCATATCTAAAACTATCTCCCAAGAACTAAAAAAAGAGAGGGAGAGAATAGAGAAGTGTATTCCAAAAGAAGTGGACAAGTTCCCGAATATTTACAATGAAGACGAAATGACTGGTTGGAATCACTGTATTAAAGAAATCCGCAAGGATTTCCCAAAGGAGTAATATGAAAGAACTAGACTTCAAAAGATTATTAGACAGAGTAAACAACTTAGCTGATAACCATAGAAAATATGTAAAGAAACACAAGAAAGAACACCAGAACATAGAAAACCCCTCCGATACTTACATAGAGGAGAAGATTAACGATGAGTTCAGAAAAAGATACAACGATATCTACGAACAAATACATAGAATAGATGAGAGATTAAATAAATTAGAAAATAATAAGGAGGCATTATGCCTATGATTGATGTGAGTGACGAGACTTTAGAAAAGATAAAAGACCAGCTAGGAGATGATTTTGAGCCGATTGAAGTGAACGGAATGGGTGACTTAGTAGACAAAAAGTGGGCGTTTCAGTGTGCTAGGTACATCTATTTTGGAAAAGTAAAGTCAGTGAACCCGACCTTCATTGAACTAGACGAGGCACAGATAGTATTCGACACGGGAGATTACTCAAACGCTTCTCCATCTGATGCACAAGATTTGCCAAAGCAAAAGGCTATGGTTATGCGACAATCAGTTGAGGCAATTTATCCAGTGAAATGGTAGGGCAGAATGTTCTTAATTAACATCCATAACACAGACTGGTCGGGGTCGTGGTCGTGGTCGGGGTCGTGGTCGAGGTCGTGGTCGAGGTCGAGGTCGGGGTCGTGGTCGGGGTCGTGGTCGTGGTCGAGGTCGAGGTCGGGGTCGAGGTCGAGGTCGAGGTCGGGGTCGTGATTTTATAAGCGGTACATCGAGTGTATCGCTATAAGAGCTTGACAAAAAGAAATAAAGATATAGAATATTAAATAAGGTATTTATGTTAAACGACATAAAAATCAAACAGAAAAGTGAGGGCTTTAGGGAGTCTAGTATTATCTAGCTCTCTTTTTATTTTCCTAGACAAAGGGGGGATTGCTTACGGCTTGGTCGAAGGGAACCAAGAAGTTCGTTTTCGAGAGCCAGAACGGAAGGTGTGCAGTTTGTAAGAGACCACTGAGTTTTCGTGGTATGGTATTACACCATATTCAGAACAGAAAGGATAATGGCAAGTCAGAAATATTCAATGCAGAAGGTCGTTGTAGAACTTGCGAAGCACTTTGTCACAGAATCCACAGGACAGGCAATCCGACTCGTGAACAACTCTACGAAGCAAAGAGAGGTGAAAAGAGTGCAAAAGCTCATAATAACCATCGTAGACTACGGAAAACTCCAGGTCACATACTCCCTCGTAATCGAGGAAAGAGAAGATGGTAGCTGGTCGTATGACGATGGTACAAAGGAGGTTCTGTTTCCGACTATAACAGGAACTCTGGAAGCTGTCAGGGAGAGAAGTTCGCAAATCAAACTGGACGCTTCAGGAGAGGCAAGGTTATGCTGAGTGATGTCTTACAGGCGGATATGCGAGACATACAAGCCATACACGACCTCTTGACCACGCTATCCGACTCCTGCCATATGATGATGACCACCTCACCACACGGGTACGAAGTATCTGCTACGCTGGTGAATGTGGTCCACGCAACCGACCAGTTGTTGGAACTCACCACCAACAACGAACAAGCTCTGATACACAATGCTGGGGAATTACTCGGCATAACAGGAATACTAGGTGACGACTTTTCAGACGACCCAGGGGAAGAAGAGGACTAATCCACTCCCCTCAACAGTCTGAACCGCTATGGGTGGGGCGGAAATACCACCCGACCAACCTTGTGAGGGGCGATAACCTCAAACCTCACACAATTTAATCTAAGGAGTAAAAGATGAGTAAGAAGCAAGAGATAATGAAAGAGATAAAGTTTTATCATCTAGCAGATTATAAGGCGGAGGAAATATTAGGGCACAAGATGTCTGACCTAGATGCAGATGTGAATGTTTTGGATTACTTATCAAAGCATAAAAAAATAAGTTGGGAGCATATTCTAAAAGAAGAAGGTATCGAGGATTGGAAAGTCAAAGACAGCACTGATGGATTGTGTATGTATAGTATCAAGACCATATTGTGTCCGAAGGGAAATGACGCTTTATTCTTACACGAAATAGCACACGTTCTTACTCACGACTGGAATGAGAAAATGGGAGACAAGACGGGACACCACGCAATCTGGGGAGATAAACTAACTAGCTTAATAAGTAAGTATATGAAACTAAAATAGAAATTCGTAAGAATTTCCCCAAGTAACCTAAAGGAGAATTATGACAGATTACAAAGCATCAGAAAATGGTTTATTCATACTTACTTTTGAAGATAGACCAAAGCTAGCTGGCAGAATTAAGATAGCAATAATGAACGCTTTACTGTTTCCAGTAGTTAAAATAACATATAAAGGAAAAAAATGATTTGGAAAGATTTCTTCGATAATTACTCCTTTGCAGATGGCTGGTGTCGCTATCCCAATTCTGGTGGAACAAAATATGATAGTCAGCCAAAGTTTATAGACGATGGTTGCGGAAGTAGAGTATTTGTGGAAGATTTAATCCCAGCCGATAACAGATAAGCTGGTTTCCTGAGTGGTCGGTCACAAGTGTGTAAAAATGGGGCGTATGCCCCAAACCGAACCCTCCAGTCGGTATCTAGGGCTTTCCTGGGTAACAAGCGAGCACTGTTCCGTTTGGCTGGCTGGAGGGAAAATATAATTAAAAGGACACTATGGAAGTAGTATTTGATAAAAAAGCAGGAGATAAATTAGCAAACATTCTTTGTGAAGTTGATGCCTTAATAGCTGATGGCAGTATTAAGATAGGAGTTTTTGGGTTAAGCCAAGACTCAGCAGACTTTATTAATTTATTTTACAAAGGATTGAGTGGAGAGAGTAAGAAAAAAGTAACTTTTACTGATAGAGGATTACATCTTGGTTAGATAACCTAAAAGGAGAATTATGAAAACAGAAAGATATTATTTTGAAAGTTGTTCAGGAAATATTATTTATTGTAGTTGGAACGACCCTTTGACTAAAGTTTCTTGTGGCCAGCAATATTCATACGAGCATTCTCCCAGTAGAAGATATTGGGCTTGGGTTAATTTTGTTCTTCCTAATTTTGGTTGGGATGGCAACAAGAGAAGTGAGTTTGGGTTGATACTTATACCAAAAAAGTTAGAAAGATTTATAACAATCTTTTCTGGAGCTTATTCGATTCGTGATTTTAGGAAAGCATTGGAGTAAAAGATGAATAGATTACATCTTAGCTAGATAGAAAATAACCTTATTAAAAGAGACCTCGGCAAACACCGAGCTAAACAATATGAAACAATCTTTGCTTAATTTACTAACAAGGATGTATGAAATACTTAAACACGATATTTTTAGTAGTTGCAGTCATATTAACGTGCAACATAGGGCACGCAGAGACGAAACATAAGGAGGTAGATGACATTCATAGATACATTATGGGGGATAGTAGAGATACTGATAATAATAATCGGGTTTTCATTCCTGGTATGTCTAATAATCAGAAAGTTCTTGAAAGACTTGAAGAAGAACAGAGAGTTCAACAGGCGAGGACATCAGAGAGCTTCACGGGATATGGGTCGGACATCAAAGTCGTTGGGGAAAGCTGGGACCAATGTGTCATATACGCAAAAAGAGTCACAGGCATCACGAGAAGCCTTGGCTACGCTGGAACGATTAAACCACAAACGCAAGAGGCGAAAATAGGAGCAATAGCTTTGGAGTGGAACCACGCTTCAGTAGTTATAGCAGATTATGGTGATTCGATAAGAGTAAAAGAGGCTAACTGGATAAAATCGAAAATAACAGAACGAACAGTGCCTAAATCTAGAATCCGTGGATATATATACAGTTAGTACTTGACAGGTTGTTATAGCGGGTGTATGATATGACCATAAGGAGTTATTATGGTTAAAAGAACAAGATTAGGAAAAGTGATGGCTTGTGAGCTGTGCGGTAAGAAAGTTTATGTCAAAAGGTGCAGGCTTGGTAAATTCAAATTCTGTTCGTATAGTTGCTTGGGCAAAAGCAATGGTTCGTTGCCGAATAGTGGCAGATTCAGAAAGGGGGAAGTGCCAACAGGTAAGGACGCACCAAATTGGAAGGGTGGCACCTCAGTAAGCAACGGGTACGCGTATCGCAACAAAGACCACAAACTCGTGCACAGGATTATAATGGAGGAGCATTTAGGACGCAAGCTAGACAGCAAAGAGGTTGTTCATCATATCAATGGAATCCCTGCCGACAATAGAATAGAAAACTTGGAGCTTCTCGGTGGCGGTGTGGGGGAACACATAAGCAAGTACCATCCTTGCCTGCCCAAGAAGGAATCGAAGAGATGTGTGGGTTGTAGCAAAACATTTCACAGGAACAAACGTAATACTAGTCACTGGAGGACGCTACAATACTGCAACAGGCAATGCTACCTAGAAAACACGTTACAACGCAAATAAACCGAGGAAGAATCACCGAGAGAACAATACCAAAGAGTCGAGTAAGAGGATATATAATAACCTAGGAGGAAGATGAACGCTTTTGAAAGATACGGACAACTAATGGTTCAAAAAGAAATATTGGACAATCAGATTAACGAAGCGAAGCAACAGATTAACAAGGAGATGAACAAGGAGGCTAGTGGCAAAAAGCAAAAAGGGAGTGCTGAAGGACAAGATGGACCGACTCCTGCAAAAGATACAAGTTCCAAGAAATCCTAAATGTATCGTATGTGGAGAACCTACATCAGAGATGCATCACTACATTGAGAAGAAGAAGTCTCTTTATTTGAGGTGGGACGAGAGAAACCTAGTGCCGTTATGTAGACCTTGTCATTGCAAGCACCATTTCTCTGGCGACCCTCGCATAGTACAGACAATACTACAAGTTAAAGGTAATGCTTGGGCTGACGAATTAGAATTAGACAGACGAAAACTATTCAAGGACAATCTAGGAAACTTGAATGAAATATATGATGAATTAAAAAAAGACTCCGCTGAAAAGTAGAGTCTTTTTCTTTTATTTACTGAACTTATCGACAGTTCTAACTGAGATTCCTAGAATTGAAAGCAGCTCTATCGCTTTAGCAACTGCACCAGGCAATACATCAGATGCTTCCAAATACATCGACACCGCCATAACTACTGCGTACCAGAATCGTACACTTCCCAACATCTTTGTAATCTTACTCATCTTCTATTCCTTCCTCTCCTTGCGGGGAGTTTACTTCCTGCTCCAAACTTTTTAGTATGCGTTGCTCTCCTCTGTTTTGTTGTCTTCGGGACATTTCTTCTTCTCGGTGCTGTTTTCCTAATTGCCATCATTACTCCTTGTTTAATATACTTTTAATTAGCTCTCTGATGCGTTCTAAGAGACTTTTAGGGCAATCACTAGGCTTCGCCTCACATTCGGCAAGTTCTGCCTCTAAGTCAATTACCTCGTCTCTAAGGTTCTTGTCCGTTTCAATTAGCTCGTTGTTTTTAATGACTTGTTTATTATACTCTCCGAGTTGTGCTTCGTTCTTTTTCTTCAAAAGGTTTATCTCTGTAACTTTATCTTGTGAACCTTTTATTAAATTCTGTTTGTCTACTTTAAATTCAGCATATTTATTCCGAGCATAGGTTTCACATTCTTGGACGAACCCCCACGACTCATTTCCAGTTGCTCCTCGTTCTTTTTGTAGAATATCCCGGGACATCTCTCTGACTTGTCCATCTGTGAATATTACCTCAATGTCGTTCCAAACTACTTTTCCCATATTACTCCTTTCGTGAAATAATCTATAACTTACTATATGATACGGATTGTTTATTCTTTCGCCCTTAATCGGACAATTTATCTTACCATCTGGGAATAAGACAAAGAAGTGCTGTGGATAACTCGGTGCATAATGGTTTGTTTCTGCTATACAAGTAAAGTTGGGTTTGTTTTGAGTTTTGCCATCATATTGAAGTCCTAAAAGTCCAGACGCTTTGGCTGAGTTCATCATACACCCCTTATAATACCCCCCGTTGTTCTTTAGAATAATGTTAACTTCTGGCGGAGTTTTACCTGACATCATCGCTAGAGAACAAACAAAGCACCCTGCATTAGCAATTGTGGTGTTGCAAGTTCCTAGTTGGTCTGAATAGTTTTTTTGTCTGTAATAATTCATACAAAAATCTTTATAAAAATTTGGCTTAAAACGGTTGCTATGAATATGAAAATACCAGCCCATACTGCCGTTTTTGCTTTATAAACTCGAAAGTTAGTGTTAATCTTATTAACTTCGTCTTTGCATATCTTCATATCTGCCGCTATATGAGCAAGGTCATTGTTCTTTATAGTGCTGATATCTTTCTGTATGTCTTCGATTTTTGTTTCGACTACTGCGAGTCGTTCTGGTGTTTTCATATTATGCTTGTTTGACTAAACCTAAAGCTTGCAGGGCTGAAATCACATCGTCTACTGTTGCCGCTGCACCTGTGGCTAATACTGCCTGAGCTATTGGTGTAGTTCCATAAAAACCTACATTTGAACCATCGTGGTTAAAGTCTCCATCTAATTCAAGCTCTTCTCCTATGACTATATCCCCACCTGCTTCTACGGTAAGTCTAGCGTTGCCATCAGTTTGTAGCTCTATGCTACCGTTTGTGTCCATCACAAAGGCTGAAAGAGAAGCAGCATCTTCTTTTTGGCAAATAGTCCCCCGCCGTGTGTTTCCACCATCAAAATATAAAGTTGGACTTGGGGTATCTGCGGTATCTTCAGTTAAATATACTCTAGTCCTGAACCTATGCCCCGTGGTAGCACCATAGTCCATATAGCCACTATTCAAAGAATCTATATATTCGTTGCCGTCTGTCTGGGTAAATTGAATCTTATCCTCAGCCAGTATGGCTCCAGTTGTTGTAAATGACCCAGTAACTTTAACATTGCGAGAAGTAGTAATCTTCAAGATATCATCAAGACCACCAGTAAAACTAAATCCTAAATAATTATTAACTGGGTCTAAGTGTACCCACGCCTTATCTCCATCGGCTGAGTTATACCATTGAATATATGGGTGAGCTCCAGAAGTTGTTGCTCGTTGTTCAAACCCAGCCCAACTAGCATTAGAGCTACCAAATATTACAGGGATTACAGTAGAGGCGAAAACCTGTAAACGACAAGTTGGTGCTCCACCTATTCCAGTATTACCATTTATCCTACCAGTACCAGTTGTGTAAAAGTTAGTACTCGCTCCTGTCCAGTCAATATGTTCGTTAGAAACAAAGTCTGAGAATCCATCGTGGAAAGCACCACCTGAATAAGCAAAGTCTTCATCAGAACAAGCTGCGTCAAACTCGGCTTTAGTACCTGATATCCCTACTATACCTGTCTGGTCACCTGTATTTGAGCCGTCAATCGAAATAGCACCATCACCCAAAGTTAGAACCGAACCAGCGGCATCACCAGTTAAGGTTACTGCACCTGTATCTACTGTTAATGCAGTAGTGAAAGTTGCATTTGTTACCGTATCGGCATTACCAGCAGTAGCAGCCTTACCAGTTGTATCTTGGTTAAGTGGAAAGTCGGTTGTGTAGACTCCATTTGTTACAGTAGCAGCATTACCAGTAATATCAGCTATCGTACCACCAGTAGCACCAGCAGCCGAATGGTCGTGTTCTGCGTTTGCAAATGAGGCGATTGTAGGAGTTACTATTACAGGTGAAGTATCAACTACAAATTTAGTGCCAGTGCCAGTCTGAGAAGCTATTGAAGTAGCATTACCTATCGAAGTTATTGGTCCAGTTAGGTTAGCATTAGTGGTTACTGTCGCTGCATTACCTGTTATATCACCAGCGATAGCATTTGCTGTTATCGTACCTGAAACATCAAAATCCCCATCAGTTTCTGAGTTGACTTTGACCATCGTAACTGTACCTGAAACATTGCTTATCCCATCAGCAGCGATTAAGTCTTCAAACTGAGATGCGACAGTAGAAGCAACATCAGCTAAAAAGTAAGAGTAGTTAGCCGTGGAATCTACAACGTGGATATGGTTAAATATCCCCCTGATGTCAGCCCCTACTGCGTTGACAAATACACCAGCGGCTAAAGCTCCTCCGCCACAAATGTGGAGCGTGTTATAGAAAAACTCTCCAACAGCAGCTCCTCCTCCTACTGCGGCAGTGGCAGCACCAACATAGAACCCTGCTATTATAGCTGCTCCAGGGTCAGTAATCGTAGCGTCACATCTATTAACCTTTAACGCAGTAGCACCAGTCCCAAAAGATATTCCAGTTACAAAGGCGTCATTAGCACAAGTAATTTTTATATTTGCAGTGTCTAATTCAACAGTCGAATCTTGAGTGTCCCAGTTTATAGGAGCTTTCGCTACAAGGGCGTTGCTACCAGTATGATTATATTCTATTGTTCCCTCAACAATTTTAACTGTACTTGCACCACTATTAAAGAGACAAGCTGGTTGAACACCGTTTGTTGCATAACTAGTTGTCATAGTAAGGTGACATCTCACAAAGTTACAACTACCAGCTGCACCCTGAGCAGTGTGTACAAGAGTCGTGCCTGCTGTAACTTCCATTTTAATTCTGCTTACTCTACACCTTAGAAATGCTCCATAATCACATATATTAGAGCTTGCGGTAGTAACCTTACATTCGCTAGGACTAATCCCCATACCACGAACAGTCTGGTCATTCGCTGTGAAAGTTATTGTATCGTCAGTATAAGTTCCAGGGTAAACCAAGAACAACTCACCGCCTGCTGTATGAGCAGTTAGAGCAGCTTGGATTGTTGAGTATTTTAGAGTTACAGCGTTATCGGTAAACCCAGGTGAAATATGAATAGTTTTAGTAGGAGGTAGAGCTAAATCTTGTAAAGCCGCTTCTACATTATCTGTATCGAAGTAAGTGCCAGCATCAGCAATAGGAACATCAACCGCACTAACTTGGTTAGCACCAGTTCCCCAGTCTATATGGGTGTCGTTAATCATATCAGCAGACACATCAGCAGAAACCAAAGCTCTAAAAGCAGGAGTAGCGGCAGCACCAGAAACAGCACCAGCGAAAACTGTGTTAGCGGTTTGGTTGTCTAGCCCTAGTTCTTGAGTTGAGAGGTCCAATATTGTAGCAGCATTAACGTCTAGTGTTACTGGGTCGTGTCCGCCTGCTAGAGTCGATATTTTGTCGTAGATTGCGTTCTTTGAAGCTCCTATTGTCGTTACGCCATCCCAACCAGCAGCATAAGCATCATCAGAAACAAGGTTTGTGGGGTCAGAAATATCAGCAACCTTGTGCTTGTGGAATAATGCTCCCTTAATTTTATCTATTTGTATACCCATATTATCCGTATGTTAGTGAGTCCCGATTGTCCCATTCGTTGTCGTAGTCTGTATTAGAATCAGCCCAAGTCTGTATCACTCCAGTGGTTTCATCAAACTTAGTAATCTTCCACACTGAGTCAGAAGTTGCACTTCCAACCGTAGCCCACCCTAGATATGTAACACTAGCTGTGGTGTAATCATCCACTTGAAATGCCTTGTCTGGGTTCTCTTGTAAGTCAGCACTGCCGTCTGGGTTAATCATATATGGCATTACCTTCTTACCACTAAACCCTGTTACTTCTATATGCTCGTCTAAATCTAATACTGGTTGTATGTTTCCTGTTCTTCCCATTATGACCTCCATTTCTTAGACATCTTTACTTTCGGTGCAGCTTTAAATTTCTTTGAATATGATGTTCTCTTGTTAACTGTCGGTACCGCCTTGTATGAAGCCTTGGCTTTCTTGCTGGAACCCTTGCTCTTAGCATAGCTAGGTACTCTTGAATATCCCATCGCCAAGTATTTGATAGCCTCTTGTGCGGCCTTCTGCTCTCCTGCCGGTAAACCACTTATCGATTGTTGAAGTAGGGCTATTTTCTTATCTCTCTTGGATAACTTTTTAGGTTTTTTCTCAGAAGTATATGGTGAGTCGTAATCACCCTCTAGCCCAGCAGCGCTCTTGTAGAGGTCAGTGTTCTTTTCGTTAAGTATCTCTATCATATAGTTTGCTTCCTGCCTCTCTTCCTTAGACATTGATACGTTATCTGGGACAAAGTACGAACCGTAGGAGCCTTCTTTGATTATGCCTTTCTGCATATAAGGTTCGGCTATTTCTTTCTTATATTCCTTGCCCCCATAATATGCCTGAGTGTTCGGGTCTATATTGCGTTCTGCAACACCAGTGATACCTCTTAGTGCTCTTCCAGGCAACGATGTTCTCTCGTCTGTTAGCTGAGCAGAAGTAGAGCCAAATCTAGACATGGGCGGTTGCCTACTTATCCACAGCACCCAAGGATTAGCAGTAGCCTTTTTGATGACCTTATCGTTTATAGTCTTTTCCCGCTCGTCATATCCGATAGCGTCTTTAACTCCTTGCGGTGCAAAGTACATCAACGCCTCTAAGTTCTGTGCGTTTGTTATCTCTTCTATTGGTTTTCCGTAAAACAAATCTATTCTAGTTCCTCCTTCAATAGGTATTTTGACAAGTGGAGAGAGCATACTAGCAGCTTTCTTCAATGGGCTTCCAAGCGTTTCCGAGAACTCCTCCATTGGTGTACCAAACCCACTCAAGTATTGACCATCACCAATCTTTATATTCAACTTATTCTGCATATATTCTGGCATCAATTTTCGCTCTTCGTCGGTTATGTTGCTCTCAGCAGCTCTCTTGAACTTAAACATCGTTGCATACTTGCCTGGCTGTTTTAACATCTGTTCGGCCTGTAGTGCGGTGTTCTTAGCTGTCCAAGTCCAGAAAGGGAATGCTCTTTTCGCTATTGTTTTTTCAGATTGTGTCAGATTACCATAATCAAATAGGAACTTCTTTGTTCTTTCCGAAGCTGTTATAGCATCACCAGTCTTCTCAAAGTTAGCCAGAAAGTTCACCCCACGAGCCTCGTTTTCTATCGCACTAGCAGCTCTCTTGCCAATCTGTTTCTTGCCTATCTTCCCTCCTACATCCATCTTTCCCATACCCTGGAGAACTCCACTGTCTTGCATTGTTCTTCTCATCTCACGAACGGTGTACGAACTACCACCTATTTCTATAATATCGTCAAGATACTTTCCAGACATTATTTTTACTGCATTCTTGTGAAACTTAGGATTAAGTGCTTGTACAGCACCTATGTCTAAATAGTTCTGAAAGATATTAGATAGGAAGTTTCTTATGTGAAAAGCAGGGAAGTATGTAGTCACAGACGCTTTGAACTTATCAGTAGCAATATCATAGTATTTGAATACTTTTCTTACCTCTTCGCCCTTAATCGCTTGTGCTCCCATAGTCTCAACATGTTCAGCTATATTCTTAGGTAAGGAAACACCCTTCAACTCACGCAAACCTAATTCTTTTCTGCCAATAGTAGGTATATCTGACTTAATCGCTGGTAGACCTTTCTTTTCTATCTGTTGTGTGAATCCACCCTTTGCAGACTCGTATATGTCTGTATAGAACTTTCTCTGTTTATCTGTTAGTTGTTTTCCTGCTTTCTTTGTTCTGTCAGCTAAAAAACTTCTAAGTGTTTTGTGTTTTGTAGATTCAGCAGCAAGTCGTTCAGCCTTAACTGGTATACGTCTTTCTCCGTAAGTTTCACCTACTTCTGTTAAGAACTTGCTTCTTTCTACTCCTTCTATAGAAGCCTTTCCTCTGGACTTCATCATATTTCTTACACTAAAGTCTGGGACTAGACCAACTTCTGCCGCCTTCTCTACAAGTTCATCTGCGTTCTTTGCGATTATTGTTCTTTTGCTGTGTGCCCCTATATCAGAACCAACCTTATCTCCGAATACTTCCCTTGCCTTCGCTTTATTAGTATAAATCTGTGGAGCATAATCTTCTATCTCTGCGACCTTAAAACCAAATCCTTTTTCTGCCTTTATTCGTTTCTCCCAATCCTTCTTCGCAAACTTTGCTATTGATTGAAGTCTTGTCGGTAGTTCATCTATATTCTTGTTATGTAAAGCTCTTCCGATAGCTATGTCATCTTGTTTACTCAACCCTTTAGTAACCTTGTCTATCCCTTCGTCAAATCTCTTTATACCAGCCTCAGAAAGGTCTCTGGAAGCCTGTTGCTGTCTGATGTAAGCTGGACTGTCTAGGACTTTGCCTTCTCTCCCGAACTTACCTGTAACTCCTCTAACGTATTTAGACACTGGGTCAACTAGCTTCTCTGTTTTAGGAATAGTCTTGCCCATAAACTTAATCCCGCCTTTGTCTATGAGCCTCTCCGCAAGTGCGGGTGATTTAGCGGCAGCCTTTTCTATAACACTTTCGGCTCCCTCTTTACCAACGGTCTTAGACATTCTTGCCAATTGTCTCGAACCAGTCTTTGTAAGAGTTTTTGTTCCGCCCTTTGCGGCTATCTTGGCACCAGAACCAGCCCCAAGGGTTAAATATGTGGTCGGGTCTAACCCTATGTCCATAGCCAACCCCAAAGCACCCTTACCTGTTACCTTTGTATCTTGTGTAAAAGGGACTTTAACACTCCCCCAATCTCCGGGGGCTACATCTTCGAGAACATCTTTGTAGGTTTTCTTTTCCTGTAATGCTAAACCCTTATATCCAGCCTTGTAAACGTCTTTGTCAAAGAACATCTTAAAACGCTCCATTGGCTTGGAGAACTTATATTTCTCTTGTGCCTTTAGTTGGGCACCAGCCATACCGTAGTTGACTCTACTTAGCTGGTCTCCTGCCCATCCCAAAGCAGACAAACTCTTGCCCCAGAAATTCTGTTTAGGTGCTGGAGTATTTGCCTGCTGTTGTTCTTTCTGTTTCCGTATAAATTTAGTGTACGCTACTGTCATTGAGGGTTCTCATTTAAGATTACTACTCTGAAAATGGTCTGATTCCGAACAATGCCTCAATCTCGTCATTGGCAGCACCAGCTTGTGATGGGTCATCCTGAACAATAGGGTTCAGTTGGCTCCAAGACATGTGGTAGTCAGCCTCTCGTTCTGGGTCTTGTTTGCCAGCTTCTCTGTACCTGCTTGAAAGCAATTCTCTCTTCTTTGCCTCTGACACAGCAGCACTCATAATCGCCTGTGCCTCAGATGCAAATTTCAAGTAAGCCTCGGTTGTAGTCATCCCACCGATGCTAGACGCAGCCTGTGAGGCAGCAGATTGTATTTGTTCTCTCTGTGCTTGGATGTTCGCTTTCTCTACTTCAAAGCCCTTCATAGCTTCGTTGCAGTCTTCTGTACTCTCAAAGTCTTCATAGGTTAGTTCTTTGAGCTGGAAATCTCTCTGCTTGTCTAGGTCAGCCAGATATTGGTCTATCTCTTTGTACTGTGCAGCCTCTTCTTTATTCATGAACGACAAGTTTCTGTCGAATGACTGCTGTGCATTAGCTTGTGCTTTTAGTGCGAAAGATGAATCCCCTAATCCTCTTGAACCATAAGCACCTGTTAGACCCTGTTGTGCAGTTCCTAGGTCTTGTTGCATGTATCCTCGTTGCTCTGCGTAATCAGCTCCGAGTACTCCACGCTGTTCCTGACCTCTCTGTCTTGCGGTGTTGAACTGGTCTGTGGCGAACTGTTTTGATTCTCCTCTAAATGCCTGTTGTGCACCATATCTCTTCTCATACTGACCTCTTGAAAAAGCCAAATTCTCAGCATCTCTTTGTGCCTTTGCACTTGCTGCGGCACTTCCACTTCCCCCGCTACCTCCGTATAGAGTGTTGAGTTGGTCGGTGCTTAATCCTCCTCCAACAGCCGCTTGTGGGCTACCGCCCGTAGACGGGGTTCCTCCGCTAGAACCAGCTGGAGTAAAGTCATAACTCTGTTGATAGCCAGGTCTATCTACTGTGTACTGCCCATAAGTGTTATCTCCAGGTTTTGTTGGAGTACTAGTACCAGGATTTAATAATCCTCCTGGGGCTGCCTGTGATTGTTTTATCCATTGTGTCGCAGTTATGTCATCAAAAGGATTTAATACGTTTATTGCCTTTTGCCATATGCTACCTGCCATTATATTCCTTTCTGTCGCTTCTTTGTTATTATTTATATGTAAAATTCTTACGAATTTTTATACTATCTTATAAGTTATTTGTGCTCTTACATAGGCGGTTCCAGCTGTCCACACTCCACCTCCTGCTACTCTGCCATCTAAGGTATCTCCAGTATCATTTGTTATAGCGAAACCAAGAGCAGTAACTCCATTGTCTAATATATTACAAGCAGTATAAGTCAAAGCATCAGCACAAGCTACTGGTAAAGTTGCAGTAAGACTAGTGTTGGGTGTCCCACCTACTGTTCCGTGATGATGAATTATTAGAGTTACCGCTGTACCAACTACCATAAACATAGCCAAATCAACAGTAGTTGTGGTATATGACATTGACACATTACCAGCTAGTGTCGGTGTATAATCAAACCAAGTAGGGAATCCTACTGGTGAAACAGCCTTTGAGTATTTAGGTTCTGTAATTGTTGAGCCGCTAGCTAGCGTATAGTCATCGTTTGAAGCTAGCGTTAGTGATGTGGCTGCGACCGCTGTTACGTTTCCGTATAAATCTCCGCCATCATCTTGTAAGAAAATCTTATCTCCTACTGAGTATTTAACTGTAGCGTTGGTCGGAACTGTGATTACATCATCTGCTCCACAAGTCCAAGTCTCGTCTGCGTTTATCCATCCTGTCTGAACGTCTAAGAGTCTGTCTCTTAAAAGTGTCCAATACTGTTTTGCGTCACTCAATCTTACTACAGAACTTACAGCGTGTCCCTGTGCTGTTCCAGAAACTCCTCTTCCACCAGCGGCAGAAGGACAGGTCACATAATCAGCACCCAACGAAGTATAGAAGATTACCTCTCGCTTTGAGGTTGAGGTCGGTTCTATTGTCAAAAAGCCTTCAGTCGGCGTAGGTAGTGCTGTCAGATATATATTAGTATCTGTTGCATCTGTGACAGCAGTTTTAAGTGTAGTTTCATAAAAGTCCTGTTGGTCGATTGTTTTAAGCGTTGCGTCATCTGTTGAAAAAGCCATATAATTCCTTTCTTATATTTTGTCGTCCGAGTCAAAAACGAAGTGGGACAAAGGTCTGTATGACCCTCGTAAGCTCATCAGTGTCCACGAGTCTGTTGTTGAGTCGTTTGATACTTTAATTTGTATATTCTTTCCTCTATGTTTAAGTCTAAATCTCTTTAATATGTTTGAAGTCACTTCTGTAGTTATGGTAGAACCACCAGACAAAGCTAGGTAGTCCTCTGCTAACACTTTTGTGCCTAAACCACTCGAACTTCCTGTAGTACCGATATTGAAGGTAGCAGACTTATATACTTCACCGTCTATATAGACATCGACATCTAAAGAGGCTTGTGTGTTTCTTGTCTGGATTGTCGCATCCATAAAGAACTTTTTAATGTCAGGTGCCTCTAAGTCTATGTTTGGTGAGTAAAAGTTTGAGTTAATCGAACTACCAGAGTCAGCAGTCCCGCTTTCCATCTTTAAGACTTTACCAGCGTTATCGTCTCCGCAGTAAAGAGCTTCTGTTCCAGTAGAGTCTATAAAGGTGTTAAAGCAGTTAGGGTTATATCCTGTGTGTAGTGACCAAGCTCCATATCGTGTGTCATATACTAAAACCCTGTTGTTGTATGTAGTCCCACCGAATGGGTATGCCATATAGTATTTATAATTGTGGTACATCGCAGATGTTAGTCCGAAGTTGGCTGGGGTTATTCCCTCTATCTCTGGGTGAACTCTAGCTGATACTTCATTAGTTCTAATCGTATCAAAGAAGTTAGGCTCGTTTCCTAGAACGTACACACCTTTCCTTGACAAGAAGAACACATCGTTGTCTACAGTATCTACAGTCCTGTGAGCAACGCAACCTATGTCGTTGTTGATTAACTGCACGCTTGATACGAAATCACCAGTAGAGTTTGAAGGCACTGCTTTGTGGATAGACCGTTCTTTGAATATTACTAAGTTATCGTAGAATGTAGCCACGCTTTTAACTTTGTCTCCATCAGACGGTTGTACATCAAACCACTCAGCAGAAGTGTCTGTTCCTGTGGTTATAAAATGCCCTGCATCATTGTTCCTAGATATAAACACTCGTGATGGATAAGACTCGTTCCCAGCTACAACGTGTCTGCCTTTCCAGTAGATTCCGAAATCACCAGATACGCCGTTGGTCTGAGCTGTCATTGTAGTTCCTTCCATCCTCTTCAATCCCTGTCCGTCATGGGCGTATAAATAATCCCTCGCCTGTACGAAGTTGTAGTCGATATTGGGTGAGACGGTTGCACCAGACGCACAAGTTATGTGTGCCCACGCACTGCCATTATCGTAATATAGTGTCCCATTAGCAGCAGCTATCATATAGTCTGTGCCGTCATCTTTATAATAAGAAGCTAGTCCTCGTATGCGACTTCCAATCTCCGTTCTATGTAAAGCAGTCCCACCACGTTTAGTCGGAAGTCCATCTTCTGTATAGTTTACATTCAATGCTCTTGGTGTTTCTTCGACATTTACTCTAGTGTCAGAAACCAGAGTATTCAAACCACGTCTGAACTTGTTCAGTACCCACTCTGGTGGATTAGAGCCTCCGATAGCAGATTTTCTCATCTTTATGTTACTCATCGAGGTTCTCCAATAGCCCTTCCTCCTCTTCGCATACTCTTGGTAAAGAACTTGTTACTTGGTTTAGTACGAACATCTAGTCTAATCAAGTCGTCTAGTTCGTCTTGGTATTTCCTTAAAGCCTGAGTAGTGTCTCTGTATGGGTCTTCTGCTTCTTGCATCAGAACAACAGCTCCTCTGGCGATAGGCATAGAACGTGGACATTTTGTCTCATCTGTGGTGGCTGACATATCTGAAGCCTTAATCTTCAGAGTAGTTTTCAGTGTTGGATTGTCTGTCTGGTTTACACTCAAAGTAAACCCATCTTCTTCGTTTCCAGAAACATAAGCTATATATTCTGACGTACTCCTGTCTATGTCTGTCTCATTCACGATATCGTAAATGTTATCGTTGTCTGCTCCAGTAATCTCTTCTCTTACTTCTACAAGATTATTAAAATCAGTTGGCAAGGTTTGTGTCGAGCCAGAGAATACATAACTTGTAGAGTTTGTAGCCCATCTCCAGTCGTGGTAATCGTAAATCTTCTCGTTAGTTAAGTTAATAAACCTTTCCTGGTTATCAATACCAGTACTAGGGACACTGGTGTCTCCTAGAATATAGTTCAAATCTTCCAGAACGGTTTGCAACGTTACAGCCATATGGCCTTTCTGGTCGCCTCATTATGTTGGTTAGGGGCTAGAAAGGAGGACAACTAGCCCCTACAAACATTACTTGAGTTTCTCCACTGTGTTCTCATAGGCAGTTAATTCTCTGTCTATTGTTTTCTTGTCATCAAGTAATATCAGGTAGCGGTAGAGTTTTTCGTATCTTCTAGTCCCAAACTCTGGTGCTCCTATCTTGTGTTCAATCTCATTTATTTTCCAAAGGACATCTGCAACGTCTTTACTCTCTCCTTTAAAGAAGTCCCATATGAAATTGAGCCTTTCTTTCGCTTGAGGCTCTCCAGCCTCTTCGCCTTCTATGTTAAAAAACGGTAATAGCTTAGTAAATGAATAATCTTCCTTTACTGCGTTCTCTGGAAACACCGCCTCTTTTTCTGGAGATGCTTGTTCCTCTGCTATTGTTTGTAGTTCTGATTCCTTCATTAAGTACCTCAATAATCATTTTTAATTATATTGTCAAGAGTAATTGTAACGTCCATCCAGTTATCGTAGCTAATGTCTGGAATTTCAGTTGGATTCTTTATTTCTTCTTTTACATCAACCCTGAAATTAACTAGGTCTGTTTTCCTTCCAAACTTGACTGTTTCTGCTAACGCCATATTTGGAATATATATCGGAACGCATCCAGCCATCTGAGCTTTATACCCCGAAATACAAAACAACTCAATTCCCTGACAGGGGTGTAACCAGTACTTTGACTCTGCATATAGGTCATCCATCTCTGAATCAGTCAGTTTACCTAGATTTTCCACACCTGAGACGCTCCGTGATGCGTTGTAAGAGGTTTTTAGCACCAAACCTGTGTCTTGATATGTCTTTGACCACATTTTCAACAGAAAGTCTAGCCCTCTGTCGGGTGATGACGTATAAATCGCTTGAAACTTCTTTTTCTTTGGTTTTATTGGGTTTGCAGCCAATGGAATTATCTTAGAGTCCTCCCCAAACAGCCCTTGATGGTATTTAGACAAAACTATGCGTTCATCGAAGTCCGAATACATATCCTGTGTTTGGTCAACCTTAGATGTCCAAGATATATTTCTCTTTGCAAGAAAAGGTGCTCTGCCATTACAAGATAATAATACATCATCTCCTGAATACATATTCCTCGGAAGGTAATTAACCCCATTCAATTCGGTTGGTTCGCTGTCATAATATACTATTACCTCATAACCCAACTTGGCTAGGTTCTCTGCTGTGTTGACTACATACTCTGGCGTTCCACCCATATAGTCATCTGGCTTCCACCAATAAACATAAGGCAAAACTTCTGTCCATATTTCAACTGACATCATACTTAGCCTTATCTGAATCGTATAGCTCCTCACGATTGTCTAATTTCTCGTATGTAGCTCCTGATTCGTGAGTTATAACTATGTCATACCACTTTGTTATTGGTATTTCTAATCTCTTGGCTTTCTTGTAGTACTCTGTGTCTGAGAAATAATGTGGGAACTTCTCGTCTAGGTTTCCCATCCTCTTATATGTTTCTCTGTTCATTCCCCATATAGAACCGAACTTGTCTCCATCTCCCTCATCCTCTGTTTTAGGTGAGTAAATCCCCACAGCGTTTATCTCGTAAAATCTATCTAGGTCTCCAGCTTTCAGAGTGATGTCATCATTCATCACAACGATGATGTCATTCGTGGCTCTGTGCAATCCCTCATTAACGGTGTTAGTAAACCCGCTGTTCTTAGGCTTCCTGTAGGTTACCTCAAAGTCGTGTTCTAGCGGTGAACCATCATCAATTACTACCAACTCTGCATTTGGGTAGTGTTCTTTTATACTGTCGAAACATCTCTGTATTATCGGATACAGTTCAATCTTATGAATGTACAACGGTATAACAATACTAAGTTCGGTGTGGTCTAATCTTGTCGAATAACTCATAGTCCCTCCGATTATCTAGTCTTTCATAATCATATGTTTCTATAAACTTCATATCATAACCTGCTCTCTTAAACGCTATTGCCATTCCTCTTTCCTGTGCACATAAGTGCTGTTTGTCTGTCGGATATTCTTTGAAATAACCAAGCTCTCTCACGGCGTCTAGTGCTTCTTTCTTGGCGTAGAATATCGGGCCAAAGATTCCAAACTCTGGTGCGTCCGAATAATCTCCATAATCCGCAGTAAGGTAGTTTATATAATCATCGTGCTGTTCGCTGAATGGAAACTTCAACCATCCAACCACATCGCCTTTCTCTCTGAACTTCTCTATAAAATCTGGGTCTTTAACAACCATTGAATCGTGCATAAAGAAATACTCGTCTGATGGGTACTTATCGTAGGCTAGTATATATCCCCCTAATCCGAATCCAGCTACGTCTGTCTTATCGACTAGAACATCTATATTATTCAGAAGTTCAACACTATCTGGGTCGGTAGAGCCTGTATCCACAACCAAAACTCTGTACTTGTCTTTTGGAATAGACGCTAGTAGATTAGGTAGGAACTCCTTTCCGTTGAAGTACGGAATGACTATTAAGGGTTTCACTTTATCCCCCATTTCCGCCCACATCTTTTACATAGGTGAATCTCTCTCTTATTGCCAAACTCTTTCAGAAACACGTGCCACATTCTAAAATACATTGTCTTTCCACAGTCAGCACAGGTAGGGTTGCGAAACGATGGTTTGTAAGAAACGTCCCACTTGTCCACCAGCTTCTGTAATTGTTTTTGTGTAATCATTAGTACCTTTCTCCGTTAATTAGTTTGTTTGCTGTTTTCCCTTTTAGGTTTGTTACCTCGTGAAACATATGCATAGCATAAACTCCATCATCCACTAGCATATTCTCTTTTCCTATCTTGTCTGATAGCATTTGGAAACACTGACAGGCTCCTACCTCCATGTTCTTCTCTTCGTTTGGAGCTTCAAATTGTCTTCTGGCTAGTTCGTTATATGCGTGCATAACCCCATCCCACTTGGGTTCTTTCTCGGGAGAGTAGGCTAGTGTCTTCTCTGTGTCCATATTAGCCTCAAAGCTAGACCTTTTAGCCATTTCTCTAACCTGTTTGATGTCTACATCCTCTCGCATATCAAACTTCTTAAAACCTACAAAGAATGGATTGGCAGTTCCTCCAATCATCTGCTCAAACCTCTCACACGCTCCATCTGCTAGATAGAAGTCAGCCTTGTGAACGAAGTAATAGTCAAAGCCTTTTATGTTCTTGAACTGCTCATTCCAGTCAGCGACAGCACCTTTAACCAATCCTGTATCGTATGGGTAAAACTCAACGTGGTCGAACATACTGGTGTCCATCCTGTTTAATATGCGTTTGTTGTCAAAATCTCCGCCATTATAAATAATCAAGGTATCCCAGTGTATATCTTGTCGCTTCATACTCTCGATACTATGACTTATGTGGTCAATCGAAAGCGTACCTATAATGTGATAGATGTATGCTATTTTAGGTTGAATAACTTTTTCCAAGGTTCTCCTTTGTTTACAATTATGTCCCAGCCCTTCTTGACTATTATGTTGTCTCCTGATTCATATTCGCCTTTCAAAATGTCCTCTACTACATCTACAATTTCGTTCATATCTAATCTAGTAGATTTATCTTCATAAGGGTGTGTCTTGTTTCTCATCGAAGAGTCTATCCTTGCTGGTGATATGCAGAATACATACTCTCCTTCTGAAGCCAGTGATTGTACTATAGATATAACTCCAGCTTTGGATGCACAATAACATAGGTCTCCTTTCTTTCCGTGTAACCCTGCTGTTGAAGCTATAAATATCATCTTCCTACCTTTGGAAGCCTCTGAAATGTTATACGCACCAGTTAGGTTCGTGTCTATCGTTCTCTTCCAGTTCTCTGGTTCTAAAATACCAGCACAATTCATAACAACATCTGGGTCATATTTCTCAACAACCTTTTTGACACTCCTAATGTTCCTTATGTCACACTTCTTTTCTGGAATCATTGTTGAACCTATTCTATTGTTTATGGCTGTAGCCATATCTCCAGAACCGAATATTAACATTCCAAGTATCTCCTTAACTCTCTAGGCGTTCCAAGAATATGACACGCATCTTCTTCAACCTCATATAAGCGTATGTTCTTTTTGCCTTCTTTTAATAAATAGTTATAAACAGGTGCCAGATAGTATTCATCGTTGAAAGTGTCTTTGGCATCTAGCATAGCCTCAGCCGAAGCACAAAAATCTCTTCCTGTCCCAAAGTAGTAAATCCCTACGTTAGCGTTGTCTGAAATCACTTTCTTCTCTGCAACTTCCTTCACATAGCCTTTCTCGGTTCTGCAAAATGAGTGGTGGTCTTTGTCTGACTTATAAGTTATTACCATTCCTGCGGTGTTGTGGGCTTTGTCTAGGAAGTCGTCCATATCAAAGTCAACCACTTGGTCGCAAGATGCTATCACTACTGGCTCTGCGTTGTCTATAATGTCTCGTGCGTGCATAGCAGTACAAGCTGCACCACCTGTTTGTTCTGCTATCTCTATCACCTCTCCGAACTGAGACATATAATCGTAGTCCTCTGGTCTGCACAGAAATATAAACCTAAAGTCATGCCTTCTAGGAGTAAGGTTTTCAATCACCCTGTTAATCATCGGCACTCCGTTCACATCTATTCTAGGTTTAGATGTCTTAAATCCAGCATCTACGAACCTCTGTCCATTTCCAGCCATAGGGATAACAATGTTAATCATTTTTTCCTCACTATCATTAGTAATAAATCTCCCACCTCATAATCTATAATTTCCCAATCTTTAAATGTCTCCATTAGCGATGCTAGGGTAGCTGTCCACAGGTGTATCTCATTGTCGTCATCTCCATAAACACCATCTTGATTTGGTGTAGAAAACAGGAAGTAACCATCATCGTTTAAATGTAATTCTACTTGCTTTATAAATCTTTCCATATCGTAAGCGTGTTCGATAACCTCAAAGGCTGTTATGCAATCAAACTTTCCGCCACCGAACTCCTCGAACATCTTATTGACCTTCATATACTTCTGCGGTTTCATATACTTATATGCTGCCACATTAGCCTCTAATGCCAAAACATCAAAACCATTCATCGCTAATATTAGTGGAAACCTACCTGTCCAACTGCCTACATCTAAAACTCTTTTACAATCTATCTCTTTTAATTCTTTGAGTCCCCACTCCCATCTGTACATTTCTGGAATACCAGCCTTATCACTATCAGTAATCTTGTCTATATCCAAATCATAACCCTTGCTCTCTGTGTAGAACTTCTTATAAGCCTCGTAGTTTTTGAAGGTGTCTCTAACTCTTATCACTCCACTCCTTAATCCAGGCTTTGGCTGTGGTTTCCCAACTCATCTCTTTGATAGCCTTATCAACTGGCATCTCGATTGGATTCTTTAGTTGTTTAATAACTTCTTTAGCAAACTCTTCTTGTTTCTCTTTATTTGAATAAATTGTATCGGTCTTAATCTTAACTCCGTACTTGTTGGTCTCTTTGAGTGCAGCAACATCTGTTGTTACAGGGATTGTGTTGGCACATTGAGCCTTTTGTGCTGTAATACAGTTATGGACAGCGTGTCCGTTAGCCACAAAAGAATTATCATCAACTACCTCCAGATTGTACACCCATCCATTGTGTTTAATTTCCTCTATTTTCTTTATTTTGTGCAGTATCCACTTATCGTCATTTCTATAAAAACCGTTACCATCTGTTTCTGTCCAAGACATAGAATAACTCTCGCAACCGTTTTTGTGTATTCTCTTTATAGTTCTAGCAGACAATCCTTGTGATGCTAGTGCCATTCTTACAAAACCAATAAGATGCAATGATTTGTTTGTAAAACTGCAATTATATCCATTTACATGTCCGTCTGCAGCCAACAACCCATCGAGTGTTTCACTGAAGTTGAGAAACTCAAAGGGTATCATTTTAACCCCATTCTCATAAAAGTATTTTCTGAATGCTCTCGCTAACTTATAAGAACTTACACGATAAGACATACATCCCTTGCATTTAACGACTCGTGGAAGTAAACCCAATTCCTTGAATCCGTCCAACACTTTGTTTATATGTTCTGGATGTTTGTCTGCAACTAGGACAGAAACCTCGCCAGTTCTAAGCCCAGCAGTTCCGTCTCCAGCAAAATAACCAATCAACCAAGCCAATTTTGGAGTTATCATTATTTTGTCTGATACGTTGTTTGTTGTAGTATCAAAATTGTTTTGTTTTCCGTTATAAGTTGTATCCAAAACTAAATTGCTATTATCTACTCTTACTTTTGGTGTGATTAAAAAGTCTCCGCCTGGTTTGAACCCCCTGTTTTTCCATTGTGTAGGCTTTATAATGTCTTTTGCTTCCACAAATTGTGGTTTACCATCTCTCAAAACATATAGTGGGTGTTCTGGAGTACACAAAAGGTCGTCACCAGCCTGTACTGTAAACCGTAACAATTTATCGGCTTTTCTCCTCATCAGAGTTAATATCGGTTTAATCTTGCCAGTGTGCGTTATCACATTGTTATCAAATGATAATTTCTCAATCTCCACCTCTCCAGTATCGGTCATTATTCTTGTTCCAGCTGGATGACAGTTTATTTCGGGGAACTCTGTTGGATAAGCCCATACAGAACTTGCTCCCATTAGTTCCGCTACCTTTTTGTGCGATACTCGCCCGTGATGCGTAATCCCTTTTTGGTTCATCAAGGCCACTACGGTGTCTTTCCACTTCATATTTGTAGGGTTGTTTTTATTCATCTCATCAAAGGTTTTCCATCCGTAACAAATGTCTAGCGTTAAATCTGGTATCTCCTTTAACACTATCGGATAGATATCTCTTAGAAAGCAATCTAATCCTCGGTCATAACTTGAACCCCAGAATAGAGAGTTTTTCTCCTTCTTCGGTAGGTCTTTGAACTGTTCGGGGACTATTCCATTGTTAGTAACAAATATCTTCTCGTTTGGAACCATCGGTATCAGAGATTTGTGATATTTAGACAACACTATTACTTTATCTATGTCTTTTACCACCTCATCAGTGAAAGTGTCTTTTGCTTGTTCTGGAACATCGTGTAACCATACCCATTTATGTTTTGCTTGTATTCTATTAAACGAGAATGGGTTTCTCCAGCTGATAAAGACGTTAAATTTGTCGTTAGGGTTAAGTTCCCATACATATCTATAGTCCACTCCTTCATATGTACCCCTCAGAGACCCACAGGTGTTGTACACAGTGACTTTATACCCCTGCTTGACCAATTCCCTAGACAAGTAGATAACTGCCTCCTCAGAGCCTCCTATGCCCTTTATCACAGATGGTGCTGCCCACTCTTCATATGCACCTGCACAAAATATCGCTACAGACTTATCATCCCAAGTTTTTGGTGGAACAACGCTATTTCTAAGTTGTGAGACTCTTGGGTCGTCACCGATGTCTTTGGAAATAAGCGAATCGATGTTTTTCATCTTTGATTTGTCGTATTTGGATAGATACTCGATATATTCTAGGAATGATTCAGTAGCATCGTTCTTCTCTTTCATATCCTTGAATAGTTTTAAGTATTTCCCTACAAAGTCTGCACCGTTAGATAACTCGTATGCTTTGGTATAGTTCTTGAAAGCCTCGTCAATACTACTAAGATTTAACTGACAGATGGCTAGTTGCAATAATGGCATCCAAGTATATCGGTTAGGTTCTAATACTCTTACTGTGTCTGGAACCTTTTTTGTAAACCCATTTTTTATCCACTCTATAGCGTTTTCCCAGTATTCTTTCTCCTCCGAAACATCTGCCATATAGAAGTAAGTATCTCCCAGCCCAAAGTAGGCGTCTGGCCAATCAGGCTTTATTTTAAGTGCTTCGTGGTCTGCAATTATGGCTTGTTCGTACTGACCTTGCATTCTCATAGCGTCAGCTAGGAAGTGCCACGCCTGCATTCTCTCTTCGTCCCAAGCACCAACCTTTAGGTAGTCAACATAGTACTTTCCAGCGTTTTTCCAATCCTTAATTCCCCTGTAAGTTTGTGCCATATAATATAAGGTTCTTGGGTCAACTTTATCACCATCTTTCTTTACCTCGGCTTCTAGTATTTCCAAATTCCTCTTGTTGGACTTAGCCATATCTTCTGGTGTAGCCAAGTGGTCTACTATTATCCCTTCGTGTTTCACCACTAGAGCGTGTGACTTCTGTATAGCTGTTTCGTGTATCTGTCCCTTCCATTCAAACTTCTTTTTTCTTAGAAGTCGCTCTCTCCATTGAACCGATAGGACATTCCCGTACTCGTCTCTTGCGTAGTTGTACAAAAGCACATAGCCGTCTATACTGTTTGCTTCTGCTGACTTTACCATCTCTTCTAGGTTCTCTAGTCCTGACACTTTGTCATCGCTGTCCAACCAAAAAACCCAATCTGTCTTAACTTTTGAAAAAGAAAAATTCCTCGCTTTAGAGAAATCGTCTACCCATTTAAAGTCATAAATCTTTGCCCCGTACCTTTTGCAGACTTCTTTTGTTTTGTCTTTCGAGCCAGTATCAATTATAACTATCTCTGAAAAGAAATCTTTAACCTTGGGTAAGATTCTTTCCATATCTTTTTCGTTGTCTCTAACTATCATCGCTAGCGTAACTTTCTTGTCTTTAATCTTGTCTTTAGTCTTGTCGCTCATCTTTCCTCCTAATAGGTTTTAATAAGTTTTAAATTGCGGAAACCACTTTTTAAATTTGTTTAATTGTTTTTTATCATCAACTATATTTGGAATACATTTCTCTAAGGCAATCAAAAGAGTCGTTGGTATAGACACCCCAGCTCCCATAGTTTTAGTTTTGTTCATCCCACTCTTATTAGAGACAATCCTTCGTTTCTCATTAGATTGCAAAACAGCCATCAAGTCTTCAATGTGGTCTTCCTTCTTCCACAGCCAAAGATTGATAACATTGTGTATTAGTTCTTTATCGTCCTTGGACTTCTCTTTCAAGTACTGTACGTCCTGTTCTAAGAACCCATCTATTTTAGTACCAAAAGCCAGCGTCTCATCTGGACTTCCTTCAAGTATTGGTTTTTTCACGGTTCCTCCTTAATTGTATGGTGGGGACAGCCACTCTTGGTGCCCATCCCTTACCGTACTATTAAGTTGTGAGTTGCTATTTAATGCTCTATTTGTGTCTCTTAGAGATATGCATAGCTCGTGGGTCGTTTACTTGGCAAAGAGCTTCAGTTTCGTACCATCCAGCAGTGTAAGAACCAACTCTTGCAGTTGTCTTATACATAGGCTTTGCAAGGAAACCGATTTTAACGTTGTCAGAGTTAATCATAACAAGGTCGTTATCAGTTGCTCCCTGGTTAGCGTATTGGTGCAAGAAAAGTTTCAATACTCCGAAGTCTGATTCGTATACGTCAGTAGCGTTCACAAGTCTCTTATCAGCTCTGTCCAAGTTTAGAGTGGAACCAGCAGTGAAGCCAGTTATTCTTCGTTTTAGAGCAGAACCCATATAAGCCTCGTTGAGCTTTGCGCCAGTTGAATCCCATACGTTAGCAAGATAGTCATTAAGAGTTGTCTCTGAAAGAGATACACCAGATGGAGAAGTTGTTAGAACTGCGTGGTTCGTAACATTCCAAGTAGTAGTATCTTTCAATCCAGCCATTCCTCTAGCAACAGTTGATGAACCAGTAGCGATAGCACCAGCCATTAACGATGCTTCCATTCTGTTCTTAATAACCTTCAATGCTTTGGATTTCTCTTCTGCTAGTCTGTCAGCGTAACCTACTGTGTCAACTATTCTCTGAGTGTCTGTAACCTTCACTTCAGCAGAAATATTCTGGCAGTAGTTAGCTATTCGTGTAACGTCAGTAACATCAGCGTAAGAGGGAGTAAATCCTTCAGCATTTTTGTAAATTGTTGCACCAGAAGCCAATGTTGAAACAGGCCATTCGTGTCGTACGCTATGTACTGCAACAGTACCTAAGCCCGAAACGAGTTGTGTCTCTTGAACATCGATGTTGGTGATAATTCCCCAAATATCTTCTTTGATGGAACCAACGGCTTGTCTATCATCCCAAGTGTTAATCGGTGAATAGTTGGCCATTTTTGTCCTTCGTTATACAGAAATCGCCAAGGACTAGGCCGCCTTCTTAGTCTTCTTCTTTTAATAAATTGTGAAGTGCGTTGTTCTGAACGTTGGGGTCGGTGGTCTTTTTAATAGTGTCCATCAACTCCTTTTCGTTCTGTGACTTGTTGTCCACTTTAGAACCGCTTCCTTCTAACTGTCCACGTTTTTGTATTTCAACAGATTCCTGTGCAGCTTTCTGACCATCGAATTTAGCTTTTCCAAAAAGGTCTACAATTGCTTTGGCAGACTCACTAGGAGTCATGTACTTGCCCTCTTTAATAAGAGAGGTTTCCCTTGTTGACTCAGCAAGTTTCCGTAACTCTGGGTTGTCCTTCAGTTGAGGGAACTCAGTTTCTACTTCTGACCATCTTTGGCGTTCGCTTTCCTTAAAATCATACTCGTCACGAGTCATGTAATTCGGATTACTTGGCTCTGAACGTTGCACATTCTCCTGTTCTGGTAACTCAGGCGGGAGTTGAGGCTCAACCGCTGGCTGAACTTCTTCCTGTGTAAATTGGCGAGAGTATTGCTCCGCTTCTTTACGCCTACCTCTTTCCTTTTGTAAAGCAGACAGGGGTACCATCTTCTCGACTGGCTCAGTGTTTTCTACCTCATTCGTCTTCTCTGACGGTTGAACTTCCTCGGAAGTGTTTTCTTCAACGGGTGCTGATTCCGTCTCGGTAGTTTCTTCTACCGCTGGAGCTTGCTCCACTTTTGCAGCATTTTCTTCAGGCATATTCCTCCTAGCCACCGATATATTAGCCACCCTCGGTCAAGGGGTCGTTAATTATTAGCCTAAGAAGTCGAAAGGAGGCGACCTTCCCTTCGACATCTCAAACTACAATTTTGCCATCTTTAACTGTCATGCCTTTGGCGAGCATCTTGCCCTTACCACACTTGCACTTAACATTGGTGAACTCTGGGTACTCTTGTTCAATCTCCCAATAATGCTCGTGGTTAAAGTCGTGAACAGTTTTCATGTCCTTGTTTTTAACGAGCGAAACACTTCCAAATATGGGATTTTTGTATCTACCGTGTTCTCCCTCTAGGAACGTTGGCTCTTCCTTAATTCCCATTTGTCAATGTCCTTTCTTGCCACTTCGGCTGTTCTCATAACCTTTTTTACGATTGCCTCAACTTGTTTCAAGCCGTTCACATATCCGTAGTGCTCAAAGTAAACTTCTGCCTTCTCTTTTACTTCCTCTCTGAACCCCGGTGCTACTGACTTATCAAAAGCCCACCCAATCTCATCCTCTATGGCCTTGGCTATAATACCCCAACCCTCAGTCCCCTGCATATAGTTGACCTTTTCTGCTCTGTCTATGGCCTTCTCGGCTTTTTTCTTTTGTTCTGGCTCTTTCATAAATCCTCCTTAGTTGATTTATTCTATTCAGGTAATGGTGGTGGCATTTGTGGTTCTTGCTCTGGAAGTGGTGGCGGCATTTGAGGCTCTTGTTCTGGTAGTGGAGGCGGTAGCTGTGGTTCCTGTTCTAAACCTTGTTCCAGACCGGGTTCTTCACCTTGCCCCATCATCTGTTGTGGTGGTTCTTGTAGGTATTTGCTTGTGTTCTTCTTGTTGAATCCCTGTGCTGTGTCTTTAACGAGCTGTTCGTGGTTTAAGAATATCGGTGTGGCTGTCTGTAGGGACATCTGTTCGATTTGTAGCATCTTGTCTGTAAAGGCGGAGGTCTTAGTAATTTCCAACTCCTCGTTCTGTGGTCGCATTGAGTTCTCTTCTATTTGAACATCGAACTCTCCCTGTACCATCTCTGGGGAAATTTCTGCGTTGTCTACGCCATTCTCTCCTGTAATCTGAACCCATATTGAACGGTCTTGATACTGTTGTACTAATTGTAACCACATTGTTCCAAGCTCTTTAACACCCTCTCGGAAGAAACTTCTGTAAAGCTCAATCATGTCGTCACCAGCAGCCTGAATGGCTTGTATTCCACCCTTAGTTCCTGCTGTCTTGTCCGATGAGTCTAGCGGAGCACCTGTCTGATATGAGGAAATTGTATTCTGGTCTATGTCAGCGGCTAGGGTATCTCTGATTCCACTGTATGAACGCACAGGTGGTTGTGGAAGCATGAAAGGTTTTGGTTCCTGTGTTCCCTTATAAGTGATTTGGTTTCCTGGGGCTACCTCATATGAATCTACGACAGTAGTTTCCTCTTGAAGTATCATCGGGTTGTTGGCTAGGTTCCAAGCGTCTAGGAAATGGTTTGTTAAATCGTTGATTCCCCAAAGAAGTCTCTCGTTGGTCTCGAATAATGACTCTCCGACTAAAGACTTACTCTTAGGTTTTAGTCTGAAAGCTATGATTGGATACTTTCCGTGCCAGTAGTCTAGTAATCTCTTAGGTTTAAGGATGGTTTTTCTGTTTCCTATGACCGTGATGTAGATTTTGTCGCCTATTCGCTCATAACACTCCCACATCTCTACTGAATCTATGGTTGGGTCATCGTGTTCGCTGTCTTGGTCTGATAGTCTGTTCCTAGATAGGGAATATTGTGTGGTATCCGAGCCTGGTTTTGACGATAAATTTGAAAGGTTCTTGTAGTAACCAGGGGTGTCTTCGTTCTTCTGTTTTAGGTCTGACATCGGCTGATAGCCCTTACAGATGATGTATGGAGCCTTTTGAAGAGCATTTCCTGTGGATGGAGCAAATAACACGTCAAACACCGACAAATTAGTCGCATCTGGGTAACCTATGACTGTTTTGGTGATTCTAGTCTCTTCTGTGTCTATGTTTCCGTACTCATCAACATTTTTCTCGTGGTATGCCTTGTTTTTAGTAGTCCAAGGCACTTTTACATACCCTATACCCGCTGTAGCAGCGTCTAGGGTAGTTATTGTGAACATCTCTTTAAGTGATAGGTCTAAATTGGAGTTGTTTGAGTAGTATTTTAGAGTTTCTTCTGCGGCGATAGCCTTTAGTGCGACTTCTTCGTTCTTTTCTCCTACGGGATTGGCTAACCAACCTGGGTCACCAGCGACTATCTTAGATATTAAGTTCCAAACCTTGGAAGTCATCAAAGGTTCAAACACTCTGGAGTGCCATTCCATGTCTCCGTCATCCAAATAAGCGTACAGGAGGTCGTACCAAGCCGACACCTTCTTAAACCAGGAGTCTTGGCTGGACAATGCTTTCGAGTAACGCTCTTGCCAAAGAGTCAACATCTTTTCGTTGGTCTCTTTGTCTTTCTCCTTGCTCTTTTCTTTGGTTGTGGTTGTTTCTTTTGCCATTAAGTAACTCATTAACCATTTTTTACCACCTTGTCAATAGATGATTTACCATTTACCTAAATAATATTCATTACTGTTCATCTGTTCGACTCTGATTTGGTAAAAAATCATATACTGTTTTCTTTCTTGGGAAGTGTAACCTCCACGGTTTCTGAAAGAGTAGTCATTAACACACTCCCTTGAGCAAAAGGCATTGTTTTCTGTGTCCGCCCCACAGTTAAGACATTTGTTTTTGATTTTTTTGGTCATCCCACTCCTTATCTATAACCAATAACTCTCCCTGTCTTCTTATGATACTGGGGGGTTTTCTTCTTAGAGTTATCAACTGGTCGTCTTGCTAAATCGTTACCATACGCCAAGGCATCGCTGGTGTCATCGTGCTGTGCTGAAGGGAATCTCAACAATTCGTCTTCTAGGTCATCCATTCCCTTTTTGAAGTGAACCTTGTGGCTCTCGAATCTAGGAACTAACGCTTCTATTCGGGAAATCTTTGAGGCTCGTCCTTTAAGTTCTTCTACTTGGAAGTATTCACCACGTCTGTCCATCTCTTCCCTTAAAACCGGTGCTATGGTGTCATTAAAGGCTTTCTGTTCGATTCCTGTTCTGTCTATGTCAAACGTCCTACGATTATCAAATATCCTTTTAATTAGGTCTTTCTCTGACTCCTTGGTTCTAATAGCGTGTCTCACATACCAGTTGTTGTTCTTGTCAATCGAGACAATAACGTGGGCGGTATAGTCAGCGGTCTTGGCTAGTGAGTAGGCTCTGTCTATCATGTAAATCGTATATAACTCCTTATCCCCTAGCGTTTCGTCTGTGTAGTATCTAAAGTCTGTCTTCTTGAATTTGGCGTTCTCTGCGTCTACGGGTTCGTTAAGGTATTGGCAACTGAAAATGTAGGAACCCTGGTCTTCTTTGAGTTCTCGGAGCTTCTCTAAAGTAAACCTAGAGGGGAATATAGAAAGTTTCTTTCCGTTCTTGTCTTTCTTATAACAACTATGAATTTCTGGATTAAACTTGTTCTTCTTGCGGTCTATGTCTTTGTCGATTAAGTAACCGTATAGGTCTCCATAGTGGTAACGGGTCCCTATAGCAACCAACTTCCCGTCAGGCTCTAAGAGGGAGAGTGCCATCTTATACCAATCAATAGTCTTTTGGATTAGCTCGGCTGTGTTTATGTTGTCGGTGTCTACTAAGTCGTCTAAGAACATAACATCATAATGCTGACTTACCAACGACTGACCCACTCCAGCCACCTGGATGCTCGGTTCTTTCTTATTAACGGTTCGGGTCTTCAGAATAATTTCTGTCTCTGTCCACTTGTCGTCTTTATTAACGGTCTCACCCATAATCTCTTTTAACTTCTCATTATCTCTTAGGTGACCTTTGATTTCTCGTAAAAAGGACTTAGCGTTCTGTAAGACGGAGTTCCCTATAAAGATTCTAATGTTCGGGTCTTGAGCTAGCAAGTAGAGAGAATAACCTATTGTAATACAGGTGCTTTTGAAATGTCCTCTAGGCCATAGATGCAGTTGGCGGTCTCCACCATACTGTACAGAGTCACACATCTCACGGTGGGGTTCGGTCGCCATTTTGTCATAACCCAACACTTCGTTATTGAAATGATATAAGTCTCCCAGCTTTTCGGTCTGGTTAGTGTAAGCCGCCAAGGCATCTAATTGAGATATGTCCATAGTTATTCTTTTATATATTCATTAAGTCTTTCGCCATACTCATCTATTTCTTTTTTTGTATGACCGACACAAAAGTCTCCTGCTAAAGCAATATCACCTTTTTCAAGAATTTTCTTACCACACGTTTTACATATTTTCTGGTCTTTGTCATAGTTTGGATTTAATCTATGTAATTCTTCTAATTTGTCTAGTTGAGATATGTCCATATTATTTGTCCAATTCTTCTTTGACAATCCTTTTAAGTTGGTTTGGTAGGCTACTCCCAAGTCCGTTTATTTCGTGGTGTTCTGTTATTCTCTCGTTCTCTCCTGGCCCATACGAGATGATGTTCACAAATTTATCGTACTCGATACAGTAACCCATCTTTGTCTTTTCAATCTTTAATGTTATCTTTTTCACATTAGCTCCTTATTTAATTACTAATACTAATTAAGATTGATACTTTTGAATGCGTTCTGTCCACTCGTAAGAATCTTCAGGTAGGTCTATACCCAACTTCTTAGAAGCGTCTTCTCGTTTAATCCCATAGACACTTTCCAAAGTGTCGTACATATATTTAATCTCCATAGGATAAGAGAGTTCTTTTTTGTCTTTAATTATTCTGTACATCTTGCTTCCTTTAATAATCCCTTCATACTGGGTTTCTTTCTATAGCCTGTGTACTTCCAAGCGGGGATAAAGTATCCCTCGTCTTCTAATTGTTTAATAGGTTTCTGTTCTAACTCTTCGATTAAGTTCTTGTAAGTTTCGCTTTCGTAATAACCTTCAAAGAATTTTGGGACCTTTGTAATTCTTTTCAACGGGTTTGTCACACTTAGCTCATCGTCACACTTATTAAGAACGCTAACTTCTGGAACGCTATCTCCCAGAACGCTAACAGTCTCAACGGGCTTTTCCTTTGGAACGCTAACTCCTTCTTCCAAGAACGCTAACTTTCTACACTTGTCACTACAATACTTTGCTGTTTTTCTCTTAGCCTCAAACTCCTCTCCACACTGTAAACACTTCATAGTCGCCTCTCAAAATTACTAATAAAAAATATATTCTGTATGACTTCGTAAAAATACTTATAAAAATTTAGTCTCGGTGTAGCCTTGTAAGGTACTATATATATGTGTGTGGGGGTGGGACCCCTATGCTTTTAGTCTTTTTCTTAGCTCTGGAACTGTCATATTGTACTTCTGTGATATATATATATGTGCCTGTTTATCTAGCTTCTCTGCATCGGGGTTGATAGTAACCTTGCGGTTGTCTTGTGTTGGGGTGCTAGTCTTGTACTTAAGACTAAGCCAATTCATAGCTACCGTTGCACCCTTGCGGTAATCCTTCTGATTAACTGCCCTTGAGATGACCTTTAAGACACTTTCATCTGTTAAGCCTTCAGTTGCATTGGCTTCTGCTATGAGTTCCTGTACGCCTTTGGAACGGTTTATTTGGACTACTCTTCTGCTCGTAGTCTCGGAATACCCTGCTTTCAATGCTAGTGCCTTATCCGTACTGATGTTATCAGATACTTTGACTTTGACGTACTCTCTCTGTTTGTTTGT
>Ga0075122_10000280_pt1 | contig 42467 bp, 35 predicted proteins | sample AntAceMetag02UKB_FD_69790 | JGI IMG/M metagenome (GOLD analysis project Ga0075122, IMG submission 69790) | Saline lake microbial communities from Ace Lake, Antarctica - Antarctic Ace Lake Metagenome 02UKB | ecosystem: Environmental > Aquatic > Non-marine Saline and Alkaline > Saline | place... | reverse complement strand
AAAGTCTAACTGGAACCCATGTGGCAAAAAGCATGTCGATGTCGATAAACCAAGTTTCTACATAGGGCTCGACCCTTTTATTGACAATATGCGTTGTCCCGGTAGCCAGGCCTTTTGATTGTCTCTTGACAGGGGAATGGCTCATATGTGTTGGACAATTTCTGAGATTATCTTGAGTTTAGAAAAATAGACTAACAGGAAGTCCATAGGTATCATGTAAACTTTTGACTTGTTCCAGAGTGATTTGACGTTTGCCATTTAGAACTTCTGAAACTCTACTTTGAGCGCCAAATATAGGTGATAGATCCTTTTGCTTTAGTCCATTTCGTTCCATAAATCGCTTTAATATTTCCGATGATGCCGCCTCTTCTTTATCAAGTTCTGACACCTCTGGAAAATGAACTAGTTCATATTGATCCAGCAATTCACCTAGATAATCCATAAGGATTTCAAGATCGCTTCCTTCCTCGGTTTCTTGTTCCAATTGATCAAGACGTGCTTGAAGAAGATCATAATCTTCTCTTGATTGGGGAGGGTGCATAAAATGAGCGATCACAGGCCAAGCGGCTTTTACATCATCAATTGACGGAATCATGGCATCCTCCTTTATTTCCATTGATTTTTGTTATATTCGGCATGTGTTACCACACAGACAATGAACACTTTTTGAGATAAGTAATTAATGCGAGTTATCAACCTATAGTCATTTCCTCCGATATTGAAAACTGTCCGTCTTCCGACTTTATCCGCATGAGGATATAATAACCGAACTTCCGCAATATTTTGAAAACTTCCTTTCTTTATTTCCTGAAACCATTTCAACAATGAAGATTTTGATGTTGGATGAATTGTATAAAACTCGATTAACCGTTTTTTTGAGATAATGTGCATCATTTTCTCCATTAAATATACATAAAGTGTATACTCCAAAAATCAACAAATCAAGAACTATTATACAAATTATGTATATTATTTTAGAGAGAAACCAGACGGCCTCGATATCTTAAGCTTTTCGTCGTCCAGCATCAGCCGCTGCACTTCCACCTCAACTGCCAGGAGTTCGTCTATTGACCAGTTCCCCCAAACTTTATTATTTACAAGGAGACAAATTGGTTCTCCCAAGTTCCCAGACTACCCCCATGAATACATGCCTAGGTCTCAGATCCCGGTGGTGTCCTGTCCACTCACCATAACACAGACAGGGCTATTGCCTTCCGAGTGCATACAAACCGTCGGCTTTCCCTTTCAAAATATCTGAAAAGTTATCTTAAAGACCACAACTATACATATTTCGGGACTCAATACTAAGCCTGTATTCTTGATCCACTCGGCTCCAGACTCCCGTTACCGGGTTTACCTGCGAGTTTCACTACTGACCTGTTGGCTAAACTTTAATCAGGTGGGACTTGAGGCGTGCCCCCTCACCCACTGGGTAATACTATCGAATTTCATGAACTTTCGCCCAATCCAAACGATCTGGATTTAACTTGGCACGAGTATGCGCTTGTTAGTAAACCTATCTCGTGGTTTAAAGAAGCGATAAAGTATGTTTTATTAATTCAAGCCCTCCTATTTCTCCGTGGCCAGGAACAACAATCACTGCGTCTTTATATTTAGCCAAAACCCTTCTAAGGGATATTGGCCACTCAGGTATGTCCGCATCACCAGTGAAACCAAGGCTTTTTGATAAAGCAGATCTAACGGCGCATCCTCCAAAAAGTAGTTTTTTGTCAGGAAAGTATACTACAAAATTATCCATGGAATGACTGGGACCTGGATAGTAAATCTCCAATATTCCTTCTAATGGATCAAATCCAAAATCAGGCTTTATGTCAAAAACTTTGGTTGGAGGTAAATACACCGCTTTAGAGTGAGCAATAAAATACTTCTCAAATTTTGGTTTCTTGAGCCAATTCAGAATTTGCGCTTTGGTTTTTGCAGAATAATCTTTTAAAAGTTGAACGGTAAGAGTTGAGCCAAATACCTCAATGGATTTTGTGAACAAAAAGCCATTCCCACCAAGATTGTCGTTATGAAAACCAGTGTTTATTTCAATGATTTTCTCATCACCAAGCTCAGATTTGATCCATTTCCAAACTTGCTCTGTCGCGCTGTCAGTATAAGGGGTGTCAACCCAGATAATTGATTCATTTGGATACCGAACAATTAGTGAATTTGCGGGCCAAGGAAAACTGTGAGTAACTAAAAAAGTGTCTTCCTCAATCTGCTTAATTTGAAGTTCGTCAGACAGCTGATAAACTTCAAGCTTTGGATTGGCGTATGAAACTGAATAAACGCAAACCGCAGATAATAGAAAAAGCAAAATAAATCGTCGTAAAGATTTCATGATATGCTCATTATTGTTCTTGCTAACGCTAACATGACCTGCGTTTTTCAGACCCGATGCGAAAAACGTCAGGTCTATGTGTTATAATTTTACATTGGTTTTTTTCACTTAGAACGATATTTTTTAAAAATTGGATCTTCTGTTTTGTAATTGGGAGAAAAAAACTGTCCGTAATATTCTTCTTCGACAACATATTACGGAATTTCAGACAAACCGTTATCAATGAGCTCATAGCAAATCGAGGGGCTTTCAAGTGGTAAAAGATGACCATAATCGAGGTCTTGTTTGAATATTGTATTTGGGCAACAAGCCTGCCACTTTTGCCACATAGCCTCGGTGAAAAATACTGATGGCTTGCCACGTATAGCGACACAAGGTATGTTCAGTCGTTTAAGGTTGGCTAGTACATTAGGTGGCTTGGTATAATTGTGGGCCTCCCATACTTTTGGAAAGCCTAATTGAAACTGGCCACCTTGAGTTTCGATTACACCATATTGTGCCATTACGTTAAATGTTTCATCGTCAAAATGCTTGTATCCACGGATTTTTCTGCAATAGGCAAGAAACGACTCGCGGCTATCCCAAATATCCTGTTTTTTTAATGTGCTTTTAGCAGGCTGGATAAAGTTCATTACCGATTTCGGCAGTAAACGAGCAAGTTGGGCAATTGGACGTGACACCATTGCCGGCTCAATCAATACAAGTTTTTTAAACAAGTCCGGTCGCTTTTCAGCTGCTAGAATCGTACAGGTGGCACCCATTGAGTGACCAATGCCAATTATCGGCGTCTGATATTGTTGCTCAATAAAAGCGATTAAATCGTCAGCATAGATCTGCCAGCCTCTGCATTTGGGTGGCATCCCGATGTTCGGCCAGGTTGCCCGCCACTCCAATGCACTTAAATTGAATTTTTGGCGTAATTTCGAAAGCAGTAGGCTATACACTCCTAACGGAAAGCCGTTGGCATGATAAAAATGTGCTGCTTCACCGTCATCGCTAAAGTTTTTCCAATTAGCATTACTTGGTAATTTATTGACTAATTTATTCATTCTATATTCTCTTTCCTCAGTAAGATTGTGTTGTCGGGTAAGGAGGCGCTGTTGCCAGCACCCCCTCCCCTAAGAACCGTGCTTGAGACTTTCACCTCACACGGCTCAAGCCTCTGAAAGGTCTCCCTTGTGGGGATTCCCATAAATTTAAGAAACAAATTTACTTCATGTGACTGCATGGCTGACGGAATAACCCGAAGGCACACAGGGCGCACCAGCTCAAGGCCGTCATTTGCTTTCCCTGCTTTCATCCGATTCCTCCATAGTTTACATGAACAGAGACCCGCCGAACGTCTGCCTCATTAATGAGCCGGGAATGTTGCACCCGTTATCCCACCCATTACAGATGAGCATTCGCTTCTTTCGTCATCCTCTTCCAGCCCGACAACAGCATGCCTCGCGGTTAGCCTGCACGAAGGCGCCGGAACTGGGTTTCCTTGTTCCACATAGCTGATCACAATGGATGACTTAGGTGCATTCTCTACGCCGGAAGGACTGCGGTTCCGTTGCAAGTAGTTACAAGACCTGCAACCTGACCACGCATGTAAACACAGGGAAACATGCCTTCAACCTATTAATCCTCGTAGGTTGGTAACCGTTGACGACGCTTAAGAACATTCAATTAATTTCACCCTATCACCCGTCCCAAGCCCTTAACTGGAGAGGATTTCCAGAAGGGTCTTCCCATTGCCGTTTGGACCCAATTCGGTGCACTTGTCCGTGGGGCTTCACACAACCCACACAGCGCGTGGCAAGCATGCCCATGTAGGGACTGGTAGGAACATACCATGTATTCCAAGTAAACACTTGAATACACTCAACTATGCGACTTCAAGTCGCACTATAACGCCGGTATGAGTGGCGGCTTTAGTTGAACTTGGAAATTCCAAAAACTTTGCTTTGATCACGGTTCTTGAGCCCATCGAGCGCGATATGCCGTCCACTCAATATTTTTGTTAAGCCCACTTAAGCACCAAGTCATAGAATTCATTGTAAATTCTATCTATTGAACTATTTTATATTTTTTCAGTTTTCACTACTTGATTATTTTTTTCATGATCGAACAAACGGTGCCATTAATTGATTGCATATATTTTTAATACCACGCTACTCTACTGAAATAACATTGCAAAAACAAGCCAAAAAAGATGATGCCTCAATTAAGCGTTTTTGGGATCAATATCTTGAAAAATTGCATGGAAGAGGCATCAAAGAGAATGTGATGAAGTGGTATGTTTTCCGGGTAGAACAGTATATTAACCAAAATATTGATAACCGGCTGGTTCAACATACAAAAAAGGATATGGAAGCCTATTTTCAAAAAATCAGCCGGGATCATGCTTTACTTCCATGGCAATTCTACCAGTTAATCTAGGCGATCCAAATTTTGTTTGTCGATCTGGTTTGTTCAAAATGGGCTTCAACATTCGATTGGGATTATTGGATGGGCCTCGACAAAAGATTTAGAATCCGACCATCCTACTATAGCCAGGGATCTGTCCGGCGTGAAGCCGCCAATATACAGCGGGGGGAAATCTGCTGTGGACGCTGTAAAAAAGGAATTCGATAGTACATTGCAGAAGGTAATTGTCGAAATTCGACGACGCCATTATTCCATTAGAACAGAAAAAGCGTATCTTGACTTGATTGTCCGTTATATCAAATTTCACAACAGCCAAAATCCGGAAGAGATTCATGAAAACGAGGTCAAGACCTTTTTGGAATATCTTGCAGTTGGGCGCAATGTTTCAGCCAGTACTCAAAATCAAGCACTAAATGCCTTGGTATTTTTATATAATCAGGTTCTGCAAAAACCTTTGGAAAATCTAGGTGAATTTACCCGAGCCAAACGGCCTCGAAAGTTGCCGGTGGTCTTGTCCGTCCAAGAGGTTAAACGACTTCTTGAGGCTATCAATGACAATACATTCGCACTGATGGCAGGCTTGCTTTATGGTGGTGGACTCAGGCTCATGGAGTGTATCAGGCTTCGGGTTCACGATATTGATTTTGACTACCAGCAGATTTTTGTTCGTAACGGTAAAGGCCAAAAAGACAGGGGTGTGTCCTTACCCAAACGATATCGAATTGCCCTTCAGGCACATTTGGATGAGTGTCAAAAACTGCATGCTGAAGATCTTGAACGTGGCTTCGGGGCCGTTTATCTGCCGGAAGCGCTTGTAAAAAAGTATCCAAATGCTGCCAAAGAGTGGGGATGGCAATATACATTTCCTTCAAAAAGATTATCGATCGATCCAAGGTCAAGAAAAACAAGAAGACAGCATAGGGATCGTTAAAAAAAATAACTACACGTAATCTACCGGCAAAAATCTTAAAAGAAAAATACGCCAACCCGGAGGACGCAGGATTTGGTTCATTAGTCCCCGATTGCACAAAAACAGGGGTCACCTTTTTGCCCAAAAATCATACAAAGCGAAAGATTTGTTCAACGAAATATAAGGGAAGGGATAACAAATCGAAATTGACAGTTACAGATTTTTCTTTTGTTCTGACAGAAGGTTGAACTATCTGAAGAGAAGGTTTATTGAGATCGAACCGAATAGCCCTGGATGCGTTTTTTCTAAGTGCGAACTGATGCAGCGATTTCAAGGAACCGCTTTGTCCCGATTTAACTTCAACAGGTAAAATTTCCTGTCCAAATTGTATTAAAAAATCTACTTCAGCATTGGCTGATTTTGCTTCTCTCAACCAATAATGTAAATCTGGTGAGATATTGGATTTTTCAATGGCGATCAAATGCTGAGCAATGAATTGTTCTGCGATTTTGCCCTCATTGACAAATTTCCGATTGGTCAGCTGTTCTAATGAGATATTTCGTACACCACATATAAAATTCATCAATCCGCAATCTAAAAAAAATGGCTTGAATATTTTCCTGTTGATGTTTGCTTTTAACGGAGGTCCCGATGCGTCCGTGTGAAAAGCCAGATGGATCAACCGCGCTTTAACAAGCAGTTCCAACGCTGTTTTAAGTTCCCTCGCTTGTTCCTGATTGTCTACATTTACATATTTAAATTTCTCACCTACAGCACCCGGTACATAATCCAATATTTTATGTAAGCGCAGCAATGCTGATTTTGTCGCATACTTTGCAAAGTCATCTCTATATGTTTCTAAAATGGCGGCTTGCACCTCAGAAACTTCTTCGAATGAGCTTGTTTCAACAAATCTAGCGACGGCCTCAGGCATTCCCCCAGTGATAAAATACTTTCTTTGCAACTCCAGCAAACGATTGTGAGCTGATTCCGGAAATGACCTGTCTAACGTATATTCCAGCAATAGTTTTATCAAATCATGTTGCCCAAATGCTTCCAGTACTTCTTCAAAAGTCATTGGATTTAAGAATAGATATTCGATTCGCCCAACCGGCATTGAAAAGGAGTGTTTCGATAATATAATTTCAAGCAGAGAACCAGCAGCGACAACAGGAAGATCAGGAAAATCTTCATAAAAATACCGTAGGGCCTGAATTGCAGAAGGAACGGCCTGTATTTCGTCTAAAAACAAGATACCGCCTTTTTCTAAAATAGACCCTTTTTGGATAATAAACTCTAGATCCTCCAGAATCCTTCTGGTATCAAAGCTTTTAAAGAGATCGGCCAATCTGGTGTGCCTTTCGAGATTAATCTCATGCAGGGTCAAATTGTTCGCTTCAGCAAAATGACGCACCAGTGTTGATTTCCCTACTTGTCGCGCGCCCCTGATGATGAGAGGTTTTCTGGATTTAGAATGAATCCACTTTTGGAGTCTCGCTTCGGCTTTTCGTTTCATTATGTAACTATTGCTTTCAACAAAGGTTTCTTTTATGCAATACATGAATAAATATAACCCTTATAATATGCATTTTCTATAAGAATGTCAAATTCTCCTGAGCCATGCAGTGGGTGCAACCCGCTTCACACAGTCATCAAATCTGTCAAAACGCTTTCAATGTTCATACAGGAGTTTGTTACCTTTTCCACGTGAGGTCGTCTGTTTGAATATACTTTAAAGCTCAAGTATTTTTAATGCTGCGGGATCGTTCAGTTTCTTGGCTTCTTCAACAATTCTCCCATGATGGGTAAAAAGAATCACTTGTGTTTTGGCAGAGAGCTCAGCCATGGCCGTCAGGGTCGCGCGGGATCGTTCATCATCAAAATTGACAAGGATGTCATCGAGGATCAAGGGCATGGGTTCACTGGTTTGTAATTTCCACTCCAGCGACGCAAATCGCAAGGTCAGATAGAGTTGATCTCTGGTTCCGGAGCTCATTTGAGCGACCTGAATACGAGAGCCGTCTTTTCTCAAGCCAATGAGAATCGGTCTCCCCTGATCGTCTTCGTCCGTACGCAAACCGTTAAACGAATTTAATGTGAGGTTGCAAAAATATTTTGAAGCGATTTTAAGAACAGGGTCCTGGTTTTCTGCTCGATAGCGCTCTATCTCTTGTTTTAAAATCTGGGTTGCCAGTTTCAATGTGACATACTGATTAATGAGTTTGCTCAGGTGAGCCAGTTCTTGAACACTTTCTTCCAATGCCTCAGCGGCTCTGGCATTGCCATCCATTTTACTGATTTCCGACCTTTTCTGCCCAATTAATTCAGAGAATTTTTTAATTTGAGGATCAAGTTCCTGTTCGATTTCCCGAGTCAAGGTGGAGATCCTGCCAGTCAATTCGTCATGATCTGCGTCTTTTGCCTGGGCCTCTAATGCTTCTATGGTCAAACCCGCTGCGCCCTCAAGCAGCAAATTCTCTGATTCTGTCAGTGTTTTTTGATACTCACGTAACCGATTAAACCGTTCCTCTACAACCCCCAGGTCCTCTACTTTTTCGACACTTGCGATTCGGCATTGGTGGGCCAGTTGCTTTTCTAGTTCAGCAATACGCAAAGCGTTTTCCTTGACCAGTGCAACCGCCTTTTGTCTTTCTTTATCATATTTTTGATGGAGTGCCCGGTTTTCGCCTGCCAACGTCAATCTGGTTTTCAGTTTCGTTACCAGTTGTTCTATGGGTACTTCAGCCGAATTTAGGGCCGTTTTTTCTATAACTTTGGCTATTGACTCTAAAAATGCTTTATTATCCGCATCAATCCCATTGATACGTTTTTGAAAATCATCCGCTTTGTCTAGTTTTTGAAAACAGTTATCCAAATTTTCCAGCAGATCGCCCGCCTCTTCCGGCAGAACATCCTTATCTCCGGCAAGATCGGATAGAAGGTCGGTCCATTGCTGCTGCCACTTTTCCAACGCTTTCGTTTCCACTTTTTTTTCATCCCGCAACCGAGCCTGCTCTGATTTATCTCTGGCCAAGCCCTCATCAAGATTTTGCTTTTCTTTGACTGTATTACTGATCTGTTCGAAAATCTGTTCACAATGTGTCAGAAGCAAGTCCAAAGATTCGTCTGGGAAGTCGTCTTTCTTTTCAAGCGGATGCAGCTCGGACAGTAGTTTTTCTCTTACCCGCTGCCTCTCTTCTCGCAGGCTCGCGATCTCCTTTTCTACCTTTTGGTTCTCCTTTACTCTGAGACGCAATTTTTCGTTTAGGTTGAGCCAGGCCTGCATTTCTTTTGGAGAAAGAGGTGTAACGCCACTCTTTTTCCAGCATGCCTGCCACTCCCGTGTGAGACCTGCCCATTGAGACGCGATTGTCTCCTGGCCGTTTTTCATGTCCTGGAGTTTCTCTTGTAAAGTGGTCTCTTCGGTTTTGAGGGACGAATATTGATGAACCCGTTCAGCCTCTCTGCGCAAACGATCAGCTGTAACGTCAGCTTGTTCAATATTTTTTTCATACGCATCCGGTAAATTCAGCTCATTATGATAAGACTTTGCTGCTGATTTCACATCATCCCCATCGATCCATTGCTTGCGTAATAGGATCCACCCCTGATCCCGTCTTAATCTAATTCGGGTCAGTTCATTTTCTGTTGGTACCTGCCTTGCCTGTTGAAGTATTTTAATGTCATTCGTTACATCTAACAATCGGGTCTGGAGTTCGCTTAATTGAGTCTCCTGTGCCTTTTTTCGGTTAGTCAGATTCTGGAAATCAACATCGAATTTATTGATCGTTTCCGGAAGGGGTAGGGGGAGAGACAGAAGACCAGAGAGCTCGCCCGACCAGAGCCCCATTTTGTCCAGATCTTCGCGACAGCTTAGCTGACTCTCCTGCAACTCTCTGACATTCACTTTTAGCTTCTCATCTATGTCCCCCAATCGGCGCGCCTGATGAATCGCCTGCCTTAAGCCAACGGTTTCTGTCACAGGCCCAAGTTTTGAGAGCTGTTTTTCTTTTAATTGAAGATCCCCGGCTAATTTAAGGATCTGTTTTTCAATTTGTTTGATGGACTGCTGAATTATGTCATGTTTTGCAGCCAGGCTTTGGATGAGTCGTTTCTTTCCAAATACAGGACGTAACTCTTCGACCTGCTCCCTTGTATAGTCCTGGTTCACTTGCTTTAAAGAGATCAAAGCATCTGAGCGACAACTGCTGCGCATACCTTCCAACCTTGGCCGATCCTGCATCGCCTTTTTATACTCACCCAGGCGTTCAGAAAGATTTTTAATTGATTCGGCATGATCGAAAATCTGTGGGTCAATGTCGATATTATTGAGATTGTCATGCAACTCTTTAAGTCTTTGTTGAAATCGTGTCCGGTCGAGATATGCTTCTTGAACCTGCTTTTCCAGTGCTTGACGCTGTTCGGAAAAACCAGCTGGAATTTCAACGACAGTCCCCAGAGCGAGTATTTTATCTTGGAAGTGTCTGCGTTGAGTTAAGTGAGGAAGTGCCTGCCTGATACGCTCCAACTTCCGTCGCTCCTGATCCTTGACTGACCGTTGCTGTTCAACCGTGTTTAACTGGTCAGTATCTTTTTGCAGTTCGTTTTGCATTGCTTTCCATTCCCGGCTGGAAAGCGCTGCTTCCTTGACTGTTTTCCGAACTGTTTTATATTTGGCAATTGATTCATTAATTCTAGGTTTTGAGCCTCTGACCTTGAACAGCCCCTCTGTCTGCTCTTCTAAGTCAGAAATCACCCCGCGCAATGATGAAATTCCAGCACCCGCAGAAAACAAGGTTTGCCCTACGTCTCCTTTTTGAGCCAGAATATCTTCACCACCCCGAATCAGACCGTCATGATCAATTCCATATAACGCTTCAAAGACTAGTGGATCCAGTATTGGTAGAAACGCGGCCAGTTTTCCCGGTGGCACTGGATCGCCATTCAGATCCAACATATCTATTTTTCGCTTTTTGCGCCTGAAAAAAGACAACTCCTGGCCGTCCTCAGACAAGAGTGTTCCACCAATCAGGAGATTGTCATTCGTATGAACGAAATTATCCAGCGTGCGTTCGGGGAAACCGAAAAGCCAGGCTTTCAAGGCCCTCAGGGAACTACTTTTACCCGCTTCATTGGGGCCAAAGATGATGTGTAGACCTGGACGGTCCACGTTAAAATTGAGTAGTCGATCCGTAAAGGGGCCAAACGCCTTGAGATCCAGTTGCCGGATTTTCATCCACTACTCCTATGTTTTAGAAGCTTTGTAAACAGAAGTTCTTTGACTTTATTATTCAATTCGATCAGGCTTTCCGGATTTTCAGCCAGGTATGAATCACTCTCTTCCAGAAATTCTACAGGCAACTTGCTCTTCAGATTTGTAATTTCCGGGATCATTTTTGAAATGGATTCGGCATCCAGATCCAGCGTTGACACATTTTTGAGTAGATCCGCGACTGGGGTATTTTCTCCCCATGATGATTCTATTCCGACAGGTCTTTTCGTTTTGAAAAGTACTTTTTCCAACCAGATGTCACTCAAACCGGCAGCGATACCTCGGAAAACCTCCGTCAGTGAACCGGACTCTTCCTGCAATTCAGAGTGCACCGGAGTCATGCCAGTGATTTCCAGACGGATAGCCACTGTTTTTGAGCCCACTTTTTGTTGTTCATCCCCCAGAATTTTCCCAACTTGTCGTGTAACGCTATCGATATCCTCACAATCTGAAACGTCAACTTCAGCATGAGACCAGCGCAATACATCCACATCCCGTTGTTGAACGCCAACGATTAGACTATCCTCAACACTGACGAGAGTGACACTTTTTGCACCGGTTTCCTTGATGTGCCTGCCTTGAATATTACCTGGGAAAACGATCAACGGATCATGTGACACGGTTTCAAAGAGGTGCACATGACCCAGTGCCCAGTAATCATACCCTTTGGAGGACAGATCATCCACAGTGCAAGGTGCGTAAGGTTCATGCCCTTGGCGTCCGCTCAAGGATGTGTGCAAAAGGCCAACATTGAAATACGACTCTTTCCGCAGAGGGAAATCCAGAACCAGATTTTCGTTAACAGCTCTGTTTTTGTAGCTTTGCCCGTGAATCGCTACATTAAGGTCCTCAATGATTTTGGTAGAGGGCTTATGGGATGGAAATTGTGTGACGTTGTCGGGCAGCTGCAGTGTTTTTGTTATCTGACTGGCCGCATCATGGTTACCTGAGACTAAAAAGACACGAATGCCTGCTTTTTTAAGCTTCGCCATACAATTAATGAAGAAGAGACCGGTGTTATAGTCTTTCCAGTCGCCATCGTAGAGATCCCCCGCAATCAACAAAAAAGAGACTCCTTCTTCGATAGCCAACTCAATAACATTATCAAACGCTCTACGAGTCGCCTGCCGGATCTGTTCCACCGGCGCATCCTCGTAATTCTCCAAGCCTCGTAAAGGGCTATCAAGATGGATATCGGCAGTGTGAAGGAATTTGAACATCGGAGTAAGTGGTCAAATTAGCGATTATGATTATAATTATTTTTAGAATCACCCAGTGTTTTCCTGAAAATTTTTTTTGGAATGATTATAAATGATAGATAATTACCTGTGCGAAGTCAAGGGACGTGAACCTGCAAAACGGGGAATAATGACAGAGTTTTTCATATGCTTTAGAAAGCAATAAAGAGCTGTACATTAAGTCAACGATCTGCTTAAATTAAATCGAAATTTTAGTGGCACAACTCTTTAACCATAGGCATTTTAACATTTTGAGGGAAACAGCATGGACCAGCAGGCATATGACTATGACTTTATTGTGATCGGTTCCGGTTTTGGTGGAAGTGTGTCAGCATTACGACTGGCCGAAAAAGGTCATCAGGTGGCTGTTCTGGAGAAAGGAAAGCGCTGGCAGAAAGAGGATTTCCCCAAAACCAACTGGAGCAAACAGTATCTCTGGATGCCTCAGTTGGGGATGTATGGCTATCAGAACCTGACAATACTCAAACATGTGGGCATTCTTCATGGGGGCGGTGTCGGTGGGGGTAGCCTTGTTTATGCGAACAACCTGCTCGTGCCACCGGATGAGGTATTCGAAAGACCAGAGTGGGGAATCGCAAACTGCAAAGAGACGCTCATGCCTCACTACGAAGAGGCCCGTCGGATGCTGGGGGCCAACCCCAGCCCCCAGATTGGGGCAGCTGACAAATGTTTGCAAGAGGTTGGAATAGAAATGGCAGGCAAGGACACATTTCATATCAATGATGTCGGTATCTTTTTCGGGCAACCGGATAAAACTGTCCCGGATCCTTACTTCGGAGGAGAAGGCCCCGAACGGACCGGTTGCACATTCTGTGGCGCCTGCATGATCGGCTGTCCGGTAGGGGCTAAAAATACGTTGGATCGTAACTATCTCTACCTGGCCGAAAAAAAGGGAGTCGAGATCATAGCAGAAACAGAGGTCACAGGCGTTCGTCCGCTGGACAACGGCGGTTATGAAATCACAACCCGCAGTCCTTCCGGTGCCCACCCCAAGAAGGTATATACCACTCGTGGTGCTGTCTTCAGCGGTGGTGTCATGGGAACCGTCAAGCTTCTGTTGCAATGCAAGCAGAAAGGCCTGCTACCAAATATCTCTGACCAGTTGGGAAACGTCGTCCGAACCAATTCCGAAACCCTCACAGGGGTGAAATCCCGGGATAAGAGTACCGACTGGAATGATCAGATCGCCATCACATCGGGGATTTACCCGGACGAAACAACCCATATTGAAATGGTCCGTTACAATAAAGGTTCCGATCTGATGCTGGGCCTGCTGACGCTGATGACGGACGGTGGTGGCTGGATGCCACGGGGACTGAGGTTTTTGGGGAGCATCTTGCGCCACCCACTCCGCTTTCTTTCACTCCTCTGGCCGCTGGGCAAAGCGGCCAGCATTACCGTAGCCCTGGTGATGCAGACAGATGATAACTATCTTAAGCTGGATTACAAACGCCGCTGGTGGCGTTTGGGTGGCCGCAGCATGAACTCAAGTATTCCGGACGGTTTGAAGCGATCACCTTCCTATATCCCCATTGCCAATGATGTGACCCGGCGCCTGTCCGAAAAGATGGATGGGATCCCCCTAAGTTCGGTTTTCGAAGTGGCGGCGGATATATCCGCCACAGCCCACATTCTGGGCGGGTGCTGCATGGGTGAAACACCCGACAAGGGAGTGGTGGGACTAAACGGAGAACTGTTCGGCTATCCCAACCTGTATGTGGCTGACGGTTCGGTCATCGCAGCCAACCTGGGAGTCAATCCCAGCCTGACCATCACCGCCCTGTCGGAATACATCATGACCCAGTTAACCTTAAAATAAGAGGGGAAAATTAGGGGTTGAGCCCTGCTTTGATATTATTCAAAAGTGGTGAGTAGCTGCAAATTGAATTGATGTGGAACCCCTTCACTATCCAGCTTCGGCCAGTTCATCAAGGGAGATGAAACCGAGAGATTCGATACGGACATCCGGAGAGATCTCGTTATGTGAAAGAACCACCAGATTTGAGACAGCCCTTTCGGTCAGGCGCTTGAGATGAGGTCGCACGATTGGTGAGCAGAGAATCAGGGGTTGATAGTTGAACATTGAAAAGGTTTCCAGGCTTTTTTCAACAGCGGAAATTATTGCCTCCCCTGAAACCGGATCTATCCCGAGATAGGATCCCTGTCCAGTTTCCTGAATAGATTGAGCAATTGTATTTTCGATCGCCTGGTCGAGGGTCATAACCGGAATGGTCCCATCATCTGTCTGGTACTGTCTGGAGATATTTCTGGACAGTGCCTCTCTGACGTGTTCCGTTAGGATATCAGGCATTTTGGTGTATTGAGCGATATCCGCCATGGTTTCCAGAATGGTATTCATATCCCGTATGGAAACATTTTCCCTCAGCAGATTTTGCAGAACTCTCTGGATCGTTCCCAATCCAAGAAGATCCGGAATTAACTCTTCAATGATCTTCGGATCGTTTTCCGCTACCTTGTCCAGCAATTTTTGAACTTCCTGGCGTCCCAGAAATTCAGGGGCCTGGGTTTTAATAATCTCTGTCAAGTGCGTAGATACGACTGTAGGTACGTCTACAACGGTATACCCGGCTATCTGTGCTCTCTCCCGGTCGTCTTCTGAGATCCAGACTGCAGGCAGGCCAAAGGCAGGTTCAACTGTTTCCAATCCATCAATCTCTTCATCTACTTCTCCAGCCTTCATTGCCAGATAGTGGTCCATCATCATCTCACCTTTGCCAACCTCGATCCCTTTAATAATCAAACTATAAGCCCCCGGTTCAAGCTGCAGATTGTCCTTGATATGGACAGGTGGCACCACAAATCCGAGGTCCAAAGCAATCTGCCGTCGGATAGCCTTGACGCGTTCCAGCAATTCTCCGTCCTGTTCGGGGTCTACCAGTGGAATCAGGGCATAACCCAGTTCCAGGCCGAGGGTATCAATGGGTAACAGATCCGCAATCTCTTCGCTGGACTCTTTTGCTTCTTCTGCTACCTTGATCTCTTCCTGTTGTTCCTTGTCTATGACATCCTGTTTTCTCCTCTGAGCACCCTTCCAAGCGAAAAATCCCAGCACCATTGATATCAAAATAAATGTAGGCTTGGGCATTCCCGGTACCAGAGAAAATACGAAGAGTGTCATGGACGCCAGCCCCAGAGATACTGGATTGCCAAGAATTTGTATTCCCAGATCTTTTCCCAGCCTGTTGGTAGCGCCTGTTTTACTGATAACAATAGCCGCTGATGTTGAAATGATCAGAGCCGGAATCTGACTGACCAAGCCGTCACCGATGGTCAAAGACGTGAACGTTGCCGCGGCCTTGGAAAGGTCCATCCCATAGAAAAGAACGCCCAGGATTAATCCGCCGATAATATTAATTGCCGTGATGATCAAACCGGCAATGGCATCTCCCCGTACAAACTTACTGGCACCGTCCATGGCTCCAAAAAAGTCTGACTCCCCCTGTATCTCAGTACGTCTGTGCTTTGCTGCCTGTTCATCGATAATACCCGCATTGAGATCGGCATCAATGGCCATCTGCTTACCAGGCATCGCATCCAGGGTAAACCGGGCAGCGACTTCCGCAATCCGGCCGGCACCTTTGGTGATGACGATGAAATTAATCAGTACAAATATCAGGAAGATGATAATCCCAATCACGTAGTTGCCACCTACCACAAAGCCGCCAAACGCCTGGATCACATGTCCAGCAGCAGACAGGCCCTGTTTTCCGTTTGTCAGAATCGCCCGCGTGGATGCCACATTCAAGGACAGACGAAACAGAGTCGTCACCAGCAGCACACTGGGAAAAACTGAGAAATCAAGGGGCTTGATAGAGTAAAGGGCGACAAATAGGATCAGAACCGAAATGGTGATATTCAGCGCAAACATGATATCCAGCAAAAACGGGGTCAAGGGCAGGATCATAACACCCAGGATACCTATCATTCCAACGGCGAGGGAGATATCCCCGTTTATCCATTTACCCTTGGAATCGGTATTTGCAATCGCTACCATCTAATTTCGCTGAGAATTGTTTTCTGTTTCTGAGGCCCACTTGGTTTTTAGGCGGGTATTTATATGGGGTAAAATGCAGTAAAAATACCATGAATGGCATCAACTCATCTTTTCCGGGGATATTTTCCAGTAGGAAAGGTTAAGATCTGATATTACTTATTTTTTTAGACCTTTTTTTTTGGTCTTATAAACAAACGCCAGAATCTCAGCAACCGCCTTGTAAAATTCTTCGGGTAAATCTTCTCCGATCTCGACCTGGAAAAACAGAGCACGCGCCACACCCGGGTTCTGGTAGACCATTACATTGTTTTCACCCGCGATTTCAATAATCCGCAAGGCCATGTAATCCATCCCCTTTGCCACTACTTGGGGTGCCGCCATGTATTCCCGGTCATATTTGAGGGCAATGGCAAAATGGGTCGGGTTACTGATCACCACGTCCGCAGCGGGCACCTCCTGCATCATTCTTGCTTGACTCAGTTGTTGCTGTATCTGCCGAATCCGCGCTTTCAGTGTCGGATCCCCTTCAGTCTGTTTATGCTCCTCCTTCAACTCCTGCTTGGACATTTTCAATTTCTGCTCCAGGTCCCAGCGTTGGAAAAGGTAGTCGAAAATCGCCAGAATCAGAAAGGCTAAAAAGAGTCGGAAAACGAAGTCACCCACAATTGAGGTCGCATTGGCCATTAAATCCTTGGCGTCCGTATCAATCAAGCTGATAATCCGGCTCAGGCTACTGTCGAAAGTATAGTACCCGATATACCCAATCACACCCATTTTAAATAAGGACTTGAGAAACTCACTGAACGACTGCTTGGAGAAGATTCTGCCGAAGCCTTTTAAGGGGCTTAATTTATCCAGTTTCGGTATTAGAGGTTTGAGAGTAAGATTAAACCCTACCTGCACAATACTGGACATGACCCCGACCACCAGCGCAACCGCAAAAAACGGAACGATCGCAACCACCGTCTGACTCAAGGAAAACTCGGTCAACTCCTCAAGCATCGCTATTGTCAGCTCTGACCGTGACAGGTTGTTAAACGCGTAGACCAAGGACTCCTTGAATACATCGAGGATGGAATTCCCCAGGAAATAGAACAGTAACAGAAAGCTTCCCAGCAGCGCGACCGCTGACACTTCCCGACTGAACGCCACCTGTCCTTCCTTTCTGGCATCTTCCCGCCGTCTCTGGGACGGGGCCTCGGTTTTTTCTTCGGTTGATGATTCGGCCATAGACTATCTCGCCATCAAATCAAGCAATTCCAGGGTTTGTCTTCCAAAAGCCCCATAAAGCCTGGTTAAGGCATCCACCATATGGGGAATTCCTATAATAATTAAAACCAAACCTAAGCCGATGGTAAAGGGAAAACCGACAATAAAGACATTCATCTGCGGGATGCTGCGCGCCATGAAGCCCATAATGACATTCGCCAGCAACATGGAAATGATAATCGGAGAACCTAGCTTGACACCAATGATAACAAGGTTTCCCATGATGCGCAATAAAAACTCCATTTTCCCAGGTGTGAAGAGAAAACCCTGGATGGGCACTTTTTGATAACTCACCAGCAGCGCCTCGAAAAAAATGTGATGCCCATCCAGAACGACAAAGAGCAAGGTCGCCAGAATGGTTTCAAATGATGCAATAATGGATACCTGCAGATCAGTCTGGGGATCTACCACATTGGCGATACTCAGACCCATCTGAAAACCGATAATGGTTCCCGCAAAGTTCACCGCGGCAAACATGATCCTGGGAATGACACCGAGAAGCAGTCCTACCATCAGCTCCTTGAACCCCATCAGAAAATAGTCGGCCACGGTGGCATTGAGATTGACTTTCGGGGCAACGATGACGCTGAAAATAATAAAAGAGCAGATAATGCTCAAATAAGCTCGTAACGCCCTGGGAACATTTTCAGAACTCAGGACAGGCGCAGTAACGAAAATACCGGAAACGCGAAGAAGAATCAGGAAGAATGTGAAATATAACTCGGGACTAAAATTGAAAATATTCGTCATTTGAATGCGAATGCTGGGGGCAGCAGACTGCCCCGTGATCAGACATCATCACTTGAAGCTGCATAGTTTTGAACTTGGGATTCAAGAGACTTATCAACTCCTTTCAGACGCTCTTCTTCGTTTTTGCAGTCAATGCAAAGTTTTGTAAAAGGCAGCGCAATCAGACGTGGTTTGCTGATTTTTTCTCCACAGTCTTCGCAGATACCGTATGTCTTGGAGTCTATACTTTCAATTGCCGCTTTTATTTGAATCAGCTTCTGCTGATCGCGTTCACAAAGTAACTGGTAGAACTCCCGGCTCCGTTCCTCGTTTGCATGGTCAATATCGTCGCCAATATCGTCTGTTATTGCTGATGCAGATTTTGTTCGTTCATTTTCGATGTCTTCTAAAATTGTCGTCTGCATTTCCAGCAATTTATTCTTAATCTCTTTCATGGTGGTGGGCTATAAAATTTTATATAAAAAACGGCAAAAATATTTAAATTTCAATATTAAACAAACTAAAAGGAATCTTTTATTTGCTTCATGGCCGTAATATTATACATGTAAAATTTAAACTTGCAATCATTATTAATTATCTCATTGTTTTACTTGCATATTTCACGCAATTTCGACCTGATTTTAACCTAAAAACAAAAGGGATGAGTTGCTGAATTTATTACTCTCTAATGGTTCTGATAGAGCACTTCTGATGAAAAACTTAGTTTTTAAAATCTATCTCGTTGTCCTGCCAGCAACCGTCTACAAGAATCTGATGGGGTCTGTACTGTGCTTTATACGCCATTGCCTGGCAATCCTGCACCCAGAAACCCATATGGAGATAGATTTTTTTCATCTGCTGCGCGAGTTCAATCTCTTTTAGCGCGGAATAGACTCCCAGACTTCTCTTAGCATAATCTGGACTAAATGCAAAATAAACACTACTTAGAGATTCATCCAGAAGATCGATCCAGCCGATACCCGCGAGACTCCTGCCATCGTAGAATCGCATCATGATTGTGTTGACTGCCGTCGCAATCAGAAAATCCCGGTAATTTCCCTCACTGGTTTCTGACTGATGTTTCCACTGGCAGTAGCGTCGATACAGTTCAAACCCTTCTGTCTCAAATTCCACAGGGTGCTGAACAACCCTGAGGTCTTTATTCTTTTTCCAGATTCGTTTCTGAGAGCGAGACATCTTAAAGTCCTTCACCCGTATGCGAATAGGGATACATTCTGTGCAATTTGGACAACTGTTTTTATAAAAAAAATGACCGCTTCTACGAAACCCATTATCGATCAGTTTTTCGTAGACATCGCTTTGAAGGGTATCCGCTCTGAACATATAGCTGACCCACTCCAGATTATCGAGGTAGGGGCAGTCACCATTACTGGATTCAAAAACCTGTATTTCCATGATACATCACACCTGGGGATCGTTAAAATAACTTCACATAATCTATTTACAATAGTCCCAAAAGCTCTGGACATTTTGCAAATAGAATGTGAACTAATTTTTTAGCCGACCCTTAACCCATTATAACAAGATATCGGGCCATCATTTCTGTCTCCTGACGCTTCGTCTTTTTCAAACCCGTCATATCCTGCTCAAATAGCTGTTGTTTTTAGTCGAAGCCTGTGATATTTAGTTATAAAGGCATCAAGACGAATTTCGGACCTGATCCCAGACATTGCCTGACACATGATCAATGTGACAAGAATTCCAGGATTTCCTTCATGAACACTTGGACCCCGGCCTGTATTCGTAATTTTAAGCGGGTTGGTTGTTCATTGGCAAGCACACTCTTTTCAAACCCTCACGCGGAAAGGACAAAATGGCAGAAAGCATTGCTCAGCAAGTTAGAAAACTGCTGGGGAAAAACCCCGGCATGACTAACAAAGAACTCTATTCCAAATTTCCCAACGTACGCCCAAATACGATTCGTCATTACAAATCCGGCTTTCTAAAAATGACATCACAGACTGTGAAAATGGTCCCAGGCACCACCTCAAGTCCTAACAACCCAAAAGCGAAATCCGGCAAACCTGAGAATAAAATCACCCGCGATTCACTGAAAACGAAAATCGCCAACAGTGCCCAAAAGGCAGCTGGCAAATTTCAGAAACCTGACTTGGAAAAAAGAGTGGCTGTTTTAGAGAAAAAGGTCGATCAACTGATGTTGGCGCTCAATCAGACGCTACCGGCATCCCAGTCGAAAAAATCGATGTTTTCCATGAAGTCCGATAACCTCGATAAACGGATCAAGGAATTGGAACAAAATCTGCTGGGTTTTATTACTGAAAAAAGAAATAAGATAAAAAGTGATATGTCGAGCCTGGACGAACTGCAGCAAGTCATGTCAAATAAAATTTCCCAATTCCTGGCGGGTCTGAAAAACAAACGATAATCCGGATTGGACAATCCAGTTGACTATATCCGCTAACACATTAAGGCAATCCGTTTTCATGCTTATCATTGATCAGTTAATCACCGAAATCAACCGAAAATCCTCTCCTATTGTTGTTGGTTTGGATCCAGAAGTTGAACACATCCCGGATTTTATCAAGCAGGAGGCTGTACAGAATTTCGGTAACACCCGTCGGGCAGCAGCCGAAGCGATCTATCGGTTTAACCTGGAAATCCTGGAGGAGATCCACCCCTTAGTTCCAGCAGTTAAACTGCAAATGGCCTGCTATGAATTATTTGAAGCTGAGGGGCTGGAGGTATTCAGACGAACCGTTGAAAAAGCAAACGCACTCGGTCTGATTGTCATTGATGACTCCAAAAGGAACGATATTGGTCACACTGCCTCGATTTATGCCAGGGGTCATCTCGGAAAAACCTCTCTGATTGAGGGTGAGACAGACGTACTCAAACCAGACTTTCTAACGATCAATCCCTACCTGGGCAGTGACACGATCAGCCCCTTTTTATCGGTCTGTAAAGAAAATAATAAGGGACTGTTCGTCCTGGTCCGCACATCGAATCCATCCGCTGGGGAGTATCAGGAAGCCACCGTGCAGGGAATTCCGCTCTTCCAGAAAATCGCACACGACATCGAATTAATCGGTTCTCCCCTGCAAGGAGAATACGGATTCTCTCCCATTGGCGCGGTCGTTGGTGCAACCTGGCCAGAGGAGGCTGCCGAGTTGCGAGGGATCATGCCAAGTGCCTATTTTCTGGTTCCAGGGTACGGCGCACAAGGTGCGACTGGCGGGCATGTCACTAATGCGTTTAATCAGGAAGGGTACGGCGCTCTAATCAACTCCTCCAGAGGCATTATCTACGCATTTCGTGATTCAGAATTCAATCCGAATACCGATATCCCCACCGGTTTTGCAAAGGCATCCACACTGGCAGTGTCCGCCATGCGAGATGACCTATTGCGCTCTCTCAGGCAAGCTGGTAAACTTCCAGCGAACTGGTAATCATTGAACTAACCGTCGCAGATTCCCATTGAGTTAATTATAAAGGAGATCGAGGATTTGAGCTTTTTATTCTGGAGTCATTGCAGCATGTATTTTCTAGGGTGGGTGCTCTGCTGCCTCTCCTATTTCCAGATAGAGCAACGGGTAAAAGTTTGGGGAGAACGACTTCTGATCCTTGGTGTCGCAGTGCAGCTGGTATTCATTGTAGCCAGTTATACAGTGATGGATACTCTCCTTTTCAACTCCCTCTCCGGTTTGTTGATGTTTTTGTCACTGCTGCTGATTCTGGTCCTGTTCATCCTGAATTTCTATTTTCCAGATCAGATTTTCGAATTGGTTTTAACCCCGCTGGCGATTTTCTTTTTGATACTTTCTGTACTTATCTCTGATCTGCCAATTATTTCACAGGAATTTCTCGATCGTTCTACACTCTTCGGGCGCTCCCTGCTGATTGCCCATGGATCCTTATCCATGCTAGGCTACCTACTCTTTGGCGTGGCCTGCCTAGCCTCGATCTTTTTTCTGTATCAGGAAAAAAGAATTAAAAACAAGACCTTGCTGTTGCAAAAGGTTAAAGTCCCGAGTCTTGGATTTCTTGATACGATCATTTTCAAGATGGTGATTGCAGGGTTTCTGTTTTTGACGGTTGGTTTGCTACTGGGCATCAATATGAGCGTCTCGGCAAACGAGGGAGTCCCCAGGCTATCCTTGAGCTTGAGACAACTGTTACCTGTTTTTACATGGTCGGTTTACTCGATCCTGCTGATCAGTCGATCCATTATCGGTATCAGAGGGCGCAACTCAGCCATCTGGTCTATAATCGGTTTCTTGGTGGCAGTGATTTCATTTGTTTATGAAATCTCTTTGTTAACGCAACAGAATTAGATATTCCCAGGGCCTACCACTCCATATCTGCATTATAGTAATCACCACTTTTACCACCTGATTTTTTGTAAAGACCCGTTTTGACGATCTTTATCCCTTTGTCTACTGCTTTACACATATCATAGAAAGTCAGTGCAGCAACCGAAACAGCCATCATGGCCTCCATTTCCACACCTGTTTTGGCAGTTGTATGTACTTCGGCTTGAACCCGTACTTCACAGCTCTCCTTCAACAATTCCAACTGAATATCAATGTAGTCCACAGATAACGGATGACACATGGGAATAAGCGTACCGGTCTGCTTGGCGGCCAGAATACCTGCCGTTTTCGCCACTGTGAATGCGTCTCCTTTCGCCAGGGTGCCGGCATTCAGAATCTGGGCAAGATCGGGGGTAATCTGAATAGTACAGCGGGTAATCGCAATTCGTTCTGTAATTTTTTTGGACCCGACATCAACCATCATTGCCTGCCCTTTTACGTTAAAATGACTCAGTTTTTTTTCCATAGCCTTAGCCTTATTTTTTCAGTGAAAAGGTAGTTGCAGCTCATCCATCGATATTGGTTTTACGGACTCATGGAGATATTCCAAGGCGGATTTTTGTTTACGACTCCATGATAACATTGATTTTCTGGTTTTCGGAGATTCCGGAAACATGATCATCAATTCGGGCTGTGAACTCGCTTTTTTCTGGTAGGTTTTAAGAAATAACAGATCTTCAAAAAATCGGGTAAAAACAGTCTGCAGATCAGTGTTTATCCTCTGCAGCATATCTTTCTGGTCAGACCGCCTAAAATTATTCCAGCAGGGAACCGACTGACTGACAAGGCTTCTGAGTGGCACTCTTTTTTCTCCTTGAAGCCAGAGACGGTTCAACATATGAAACAGTTGCTGATAAAAAAGTGACTTCTGAATGTTTGCTCCAGCCTTCAAACGATTGTCGTAGACGAAGCCTGAGATAAGGTCCGGATCATACTCAAGTTGAGACAGTCTGAACTCCAGACGTGAGTTCTCGAAATTTCCATGGCTGAAAACAACTTCCTCCGAAGAAAGCACCAGAAGTGGAGTCTTGGCTTTTAGTTCCTCCAACAACTCCCGGACTCTATCATGTTGTTTTTCGCAGGTAAGCAAAATTTGCTGAACTGACATCTGCTTAAAATCAGCTAAAAAATCACCGTTCCGCTGCAACTTGATGGCACTTTTGATCTGCAAGGTATCAATGGTTTCATCTATGGGAAGAAAGGCGATGCATTCATTGTCGTTTGTCACCAGAATCATCAGCGCACTTCTATCTGAACCTGCGGGATAAAAGACCTTGAGTTGAAAGGACCACCCTTTTCTTTTGGGAAAAACCACTCCCGGCTGGTGACTCACCTGAGACAAGACCCAGTTTGTCAAATGCATTCCGGAACAAGAATATTTAAACATGATTTGCTAACTAAATATAAAAAAGGCACATCCGTGCCTCTTGCTTCCCATCAAACCGTCATTGGATATCCAAAATCAGGACATAAAGCAATCATCCTTACCTGCGCCTGTGAAACTAGCAAGGCATCACGTAGCAATTCAAGTTAAAAGATTGAAGGCTATAGGCCGAAGGTCCAACAAACACGGCTCTAAATAGGCTTGATACCTATCTAGAACTCATACGGCTTTTTGACAAAAAGATGTTTCCCTTAAGTATAGATTGGTCCATCGGTCTTAGGCCTTCAGCCTTTCTTTTGCTGAATAGTTACGGCATCATCAGCAATTAACCAGATCAATCAGTGATTCCAGTTTTCGAGATTGGCACTGACATGTTTTCTAAGAAACTTTTCCACTTTGTCGTAGAGGGGAATGGCACGATGTTCTCTTAGAAAAATTCGAATGAGTTTGTCCGAGACTTCGAATTCAATTTGTTCTGCTGATTTAATTTCAGTTGATTTAATACTCCAGAGTTTTCTCGAAATCCGTTCAGAAATACCTAACAACATCGAATCCTTGTTTCCGTTTGTCAAATGTTTGACCAAACCATCCATAATTTCCACGGAGAAGGGAAGTTCAATCTCAATTGGGCTTCCATCGAGTTTTTGAATTCGATACTGTGAATGCTGTTGCCACTGAAGCAGATAGTTTCTAGACAAAGTCTGGTATTTTCGAGTCAATAAATCAAGTACATAATTGACAATCTCAATAAAGCTGGAAAGTCGGCAGGCGTCCGTGCGAATGGCACCATCGGCATAGAGAGTGATACTGCCCTGGGCACCGTCAGTCAGATAACCAGAAAGAGTGCAGATATTCAGGTAATTAAGGAAACGTTCGCTATATTCAGCAAACATCTGGTGAACCAGATTTCCTCTCAACTGACCTTTCATGATAACCGGTTCCAAAAACAGCGCAGGGGATTGCTCAAAATCATATTTTACTCCGATGATCCTTTCAAACACATCAATGATCCGAAGAAACATCGATGAATCCATGTAACAGGGATGAAAAACGGCACTCTGCAGCAGTCGTTGGTTGAGCCGCAAGCATTTTTTGATATCTCCAAAATAGTAGACAATAGCCAGTAATTCGTCCCTCAGATCAATGATAGCCTGGACTTGTCTACCACTACCTTTGACCGGATGTTCCAGTACGGCAAATCGACCGTCTTCATCAAGATTGAACTGCAGGTCAAGGGAGGATGCAATTTCGATGAGAAGCAGATGATTGCGATTCCAATCATCCAGTTCCCAGTATTCATCGGCGAAATTCTTGAACAAAAACTGTACTAGATGATCATTACCACCCGGCTGGAGGAAGGAGTAGTCATCCTCATTAAAATGCCCCGATCCGAACTGCTGTTGTATGCGATCCTTCAATTCTGCCAGAATAGTCATTCACACCTTATCGTTCTGTCTTTATCGTTAATTTCAGACATCCAAAATGTTGGACGACTGATTTTCGATTTCAGAATTCCGTCCATACTTATATCAAACAATTAAACCCGACTGAATGGGAATCATCATCTTACCAACCATCTCCCTGAGAAAAAAAGCGATCAGGGCAAGCACCAGTGGTGACAGATCGACACGAGCACGGGGAAGAATCTTTTGCAAGGGTGTTAGAAATGGATCGATCAAAAACATGATGGAACGAATAATAGGGTTATTCAAGGGTGGATTAACCAGTGTAAAGATAAACCAGACCACGGCCAGGAAAAAGATAAACCCGATGATATTAGAGACGATGTACAATCCACCGTAAACAAGATAAAATATGACATTCTTTAACGCCATTTCAAAAGCGATCGTCCCACCCATAGCAGCCCCCAGAGAACGGATCACGCCTGGAAGGGTTATCTCACCAAATATCACCAGCATCAAGGCAAAGATGGGGGCAAACGCTACAAATTTATGAGGAAGTTTCTGACCGACCCAATTCCAAAGAGGCATCGTGGAGCGGTTGATTAATGAGACGATCGCATTGTTCCGATCCGCATTGATCCAGCTTAAGACAAATGCTGCAATATGCATCCAGGAGTAGATTTTCAAGACCCAGCCGGTCAATGACGCCAGATTGAGAATGTATTCAGTCATATTTAATTTCTTTGTGCGAATTAAGTCAGCGATTTCAGTTTGTTTTCAGACTTGCCCGATCCTCTGACAGATCTTACCGGTCTAGAGGTCCAACGTGTTTGATGGTATCAAATTATCCTTGCTTCCGTCAAAAAAAACAGACAGATATCAATATCTTCCATTTTTTCAGTCAGGTATACTGCCCTGCAAATAACCTATAGATACAATCTTCAGCTGCCGGGATTCTGCTCGGTATCACCTCTACAAATAGGCTTGGAGATCGTGCACATGGAACAACTCTTTCGAATGGCATTGGGGGAAGGGCTATTACCTGAGGGAATCGCCAGATGTGATAGCAGCGAATAAAGAAGCCGCCAACAATGAGGGGCGGCCTCTATTCAAATTCACTGGTTGCCGGCGGAACATATACTTTCTTGGAGATTTTAATCGCCTGGTTGCCTTTGTAACTGCCTTGAAAACCTTTATATTTCGTGACACCTTCTATGCGAACATCCAGCGGCTGGTTACACTCCTGGTCTAGCTGAATGATATCTCCCACTTTTAACTTTAGAAAGTCTCTAACCGTTAGTTCTGCATTGCCCAGTTCCACTAGTAGATTGACGGACGCCTGTTTAATATTCTCTCGAAAACGGTTTCCCCAGACATTGTCCTCTTCGCCCTGATCCGATTGAAAACCAGAGTCCAGTTTACTTCGAATAGGCTCAATCATGGAGTACGGAATACACACTGTCAGCGTCATGGGTGCTTTACCCATTTCAACATCAAATGTGATAACGACAACGACCTCACTCTGGGGTACAATAGCCACAAACTGGGGGTTAATTTCCGTCCGCTGGTATGAGATCTGAACAGGAAATACTGGCCGCCAAGCGGTCTGCATATCTTCCAGAGCGCTAATCACGACTCTTTTGACCAATCGTTGTTCAATCGGTGTAAAGTCCCGTCCCTCTGCCTTCACTTCCAGTTCTCCGGTTCCACCGTAAAAAATATCTACCAGATTAAAAACCAGTCGGGTTTCCAGCACCATAATGGCTGTCCCCCGCAAGGGATTCATCCTAAACAGGTTGAGTGATGAGGGGACCGGTAGGGTTTTCAGGAATTCGCCGAATTTGATGAGTTCGGTGGAGCGGACGCTGATATCCACGGGCTTTCGTAGCGCACCGGAGAGGGTAATACGGAACATCCTGACGAAACGGTCATGGATGATTTCCAGAGTCGGCATTCGACCCCGAATGATTCGATCTTGGCTGGTAAGGTCATAAGGGATCACCGCGTTATCATCAATATCGGGCATATCGAAGTCATCGTCCATGTCTCCGCCTTCAATGCCCTTTAATAAAGCGTCTACTTCATTTTGTGATAATACCTGTGACATTTTTTCATCCCCTCTATCATTGCGTTTGGTAGTGCCTGATCCGAGGTTAATTGAGGCTTAACCCGGATATCGCCAGTTAATCGACCAAAACCCGTGTTGCCATCGAGTTTTTCCCACTCACTGTGGTTTAATATTCAAAAAAAACCAGAATGTGTGGTGATGTGATCTTTTAATGCAAAGGGAATTCCAACAACGAAAAAAACTAACTCATTAATGAATGCCAGATCTCTTCATCGACTTCATCAAAGAATTTACAGCCGATTTTATATTTTCCGTTGAAATCGACAACTCGTGCAACTTCAAATTCAAAATCCAACACCGACATGTCCTGTTCAATTGGATCTTTGATAGAAGCTGTCAGTGATATACCGACATCAAACTCGTTATCGGCGACAAAACTCAATCCGCCGGCTGAATAGTCAAACAGCGGATAGATGATCTCAGTCTCACCTTCTATCAGGCTAATATTTCCGTTAGCGATATATCTTTTATGCTTTCTTATCTTTGAATAATACTCTTCTGACAGCTCGTCATCGTCTTCCGTGGACATTACTTCCAGGTCGTCCGCATCCAAGTCTGCCATATCTTCCATGTCCCCTATGCCCTCAAATTCGTCTAGTTCATCCGGCGACATCAAGTCCAGATCTTCCGAAAAAAATCCGCCCGAGGGTTCATCCATTTCCATGGTGTCAGAAAATTCATCAACCTCAGTCGATGCCTCATCCTCGTCCATAAATGTAATGATCACATTGGTCCGCTCTTTAATATTGAGTGGTTCCAAAAGGTGAATCGTGTTCTGCTTGAAGATTCCTTTGATTGAAAACATTGATATCCCCGATTCAGTTATCTCTTAAATTCCCGAAGAGTGCTTGACAAAAAATGGCACATTCTCTTGTCTTTGAAAATAACCACATTTTTCCATTTCGTAAAAGCAAATTTTTATTTTAAGTATTAAAATCATGGAAAAACATCCTTCCTTACACCGAATAAAGCTGGCAATTGCTTGCCTAGCATGCTCCGGCAAAGAGCAGCCAATCTCAAAAAAAACCATGACACTCCCTGGTTTCTGAGATATTAAAATCTTTCAGATCGGCCTGTTTCGTCTTTCCAGCCCAGCCAGTCGAAAATCGGCATAAACTGCCGTTTGTCGATCCCCGTCAACATCACATCAAGTGCAGACCCATGGGTAACCACCCGGTTGTTTTTCCTGCCGCTTACTTGATGATGGTGTTCATCATAGTCATAGGTATCGTCAATAATTGATGCATAGTCGACAAACCCTTCAACATAAGGGTCGGACAATTCGACAAATAATCCCTTCCAGTTGAATCCGGAAATTTTGACTTTCATGACATCCCCAATTCGGTCTACCAGGAAAATCATCTTTTTGAACTTTGCCGCTGCTCTTTCAGCGTTGGCCGCCAATCGTTCCCTATTGGACAGATCTACTGCCAACCTTTCAGATACAGCCGGAATTCTGTGCCGATTTAAAAAAGCCTTCAGCCCACGATGAACAATCAGATCTGGATAACGTCGAATTGGAGACGTGAAATGGCAATAGTGAGTTGCGGCTAATCCAAAATGCCCTTCGCGCTGGATGCCATAATCAGCCAGTGACATGGTTCTCAAGACACTGATTTCAAGAGCCTGATGGTTTTCATTCAGTCGACTTTTCCGTAGTGCCCGATTAAAATCTCCGCTTTCTCGCAGTTCCGGAATTTTCAAATTATTGTTCCAGAAAAGCTGTTTCAGATGGCTGATTTTAGCAGGAAGCGGTGGCGGATGGTTCCGCCATAGGATCGGAATCTTGTTTTGTTCGCAGAACCGGGCAACCGCTTCATTGGCTTCAAGCATAAACTGCTCGATCAATCCCATTGCTTTTGTCTGGTAGATCTTAGCGATGCCTGTTATGTGATTTTCAGTGTCGTAGCTAAACGAGCTCTCCGGCATTCGAAAATCGATCGCTCCCCGTTTTCGCCTTTTTTTCTCCAGAATATCCGCAACTTTCCGACTCTGAACCAGAAGCGCTTTCTGTCTGTTGAGAGCACTGTTTTTCCCGAACGATCCGGTATCTAAAAAGTGATCCACTTGTTGATACGTCAGTCTCTTGGCAATACAATTGAGACTTTGATAGATGTCAGTAGCGAGAACCTTACCCCTGGAATCGATTAAGATCTCGCAGGTCATGGTTTTCCGGTTCACACCCGCTTTCAGGCTACAGAGTCCATTACTCAATACAGGTGGCAGCATGGGAACGGCTTTTTCAGGCAGGTAGGTACTGGTTCCTCTTTTTCTCGCTTCTCGATCCAATTCGGAATTACGCTCCACATAATCTGCCACATCTGCTATCGAGACCCAAATCCGGAAGTTTTTTCCTTCTATTTCGGTATAGATCGCATCATCAAAATCTTTGGCATCGTCTCCATCAATCGTAATGAAGGGAAGAGACCGTAGATCTATTCGTTTTTCAGATTTGTGCAGACGAACAGCCCGGGGAAAGCAGGAACCTTCAGTGAGCACAGGTTTCGGGAAACGGAGTGGAATCCTGTTTTCAGCCAGAATACCTTCTATGATAGATGCCTGAGCAGACGTTCCGTACATGGAACCATCAATTCGACCCTCCGGAATTCGATTGCCATCTCCATAGTCCGAAATTTTCAAGAGCACATCTGCTGTTTCAAGGGCACCGAATTGATGCCGATTGGTCACTTTGAAACGCCTGGGAAAAGAGGTGTGCAACGGCTCAAAGAAGTGCTCTCCTTTTGTTCCCTTTTTGAGCCTTCCCTTAAGCAGCGTGATTTTGTGTTTCAAAATTTCCGCAGGCAACGCCATCATTTTTTCACCCCGGCCCTTTTTCAGGGAGAAACGAATCCTGTCTCCATGTAGCAGCCAGTCATCCTCTTTGGAACTTACCGGATAGGTTTGACCGTCTAGAAGCGAACGCACCAACGCTTGGCCGCGTTTTTTCAGATAGACCCCTTCCGGAATCCGTTGTTCTTTCCGATTCTTTCCGGCTGAACGTTTCTTCTTTTCCTTAAATTTAATACCGGCAGGCACACCATTGGATCGGTCCTTGAGGAAATAATGATTATCCCTTTTGTAACAGATATTCTTCCCAGTTAGTTTTCGCAGGGCTTTCCGCAGTTGGGCTTTTTTTTTCATCCGTTGATTCAAGCCCGACAGAATCTCCTTTAAGGTCATTCCTTCTTCACCGGACGCGAACAGAACCTGGTAAACATTTTTTTCCGAAATATTCATTGCCTGCTGCAAGTTCAGTTAGCTTTTCCGTTTTTGTTTGCGTCGTGTGTTTTTCTGTTTCTCTTTCCGATTATAAAGAGCCAGAAACTCATTGCGAAAAGCCGTAAACCTTTTCTGTTCAATGGATTCACGAATACGCCCCATCAGATCAAGATAAAAATGAACGTTGTGAATGGAGGTCAGGATGGATCCGAGAATTTCGTTCCCGGCAAAAAGGTGGTTTAGATATGCCCGACTGAACGTCCGGCAGGTATAACACCGACAGTTTGTATCTACGGGAAACTTATCATTCCGAAACTCCCGGTTGGATATTCTCAGTTTGCCCACATTGGTAAAAAGCGTTGCAGAGCGGGCATATTTAGTGGGAATAATGCAATCCATCATATCGATTCCCCGTTCCACAGCAGCAAATATGTCCTCCGGCAGCCCGATCCCCATTACATAACGAGGTTTGTCCTGGGGCATCCAGGGTGTAGTGAAATCGAGTATCCGCATCATATTTTCGATGCCTTCACCCACTGAGAGTCCACCCAGGGCATAACCCGGGAAATCGATATCCACCAGGGCACGCATGCTCTCCTTGCGCAAATCCTTGTACATTGCGCCCTGGCTGATACCAAACAGCGCCTGCTCCTTTCTCTGGTGTGCATTTTTGCAGCGCGCTGCCCAGGCGGTCGTCCGCTTGAGAGATTTTGCGGTATAGTCGTGGGTTGCCGGATATTCCACACACTCGTCAAAGGCCATGATTATATCGGCGCCCAACTGATTTTGGATCTTAATGGAGATTTCAGGCGTCAGTCGAAACGGTTTGTTGTTTATTTGATGCTTAAAGGTCACACCCTCATCATCCACCTTTTTCCCCGGCAGTGAAAAAACCTGAAACCCCCCTGAATCTGTCAGAACCGGTCCATCCCAACCCATAAAACGGTGCAGACCACCCAATTTCTCCACCAGATCCGCCCCAGGCTGGTTTTGCAGGTGATAAGTGTTGGAAAGCATGATTTGGGCACCGGTCTCTTTCAGCTGTTCCATGGTCATCGCTTTCATGGCAGCAGCCGTCCCCACTGGCATGAAAATCGGGGTTTCCACGGTCCCATGGGGTGTAAAAAAACGACCTCTGCGAGCCCCGGAGGGATCACTGCTTAAGAGGTCGAATGTAAACTGATCTGAATTCATGCTTTCTCTTTATTGCATGGTTTATTAATTTTTCTGCAGCCATTCAACCCCCATGTGTCTGAGAGCCATCAAGCCCCCCCCCAGCACCAGATTATTCGTATACCCAACGCTGTCGAGGAATGACTGGACTTCGTAGGATCGGGCACCTGTACCGCAAACCAGAATGACTTCTTTATCCTGCAAAATTTCCGTATACCGTTTACGAATTTCAAGATAGGGAATCACCATCCAGCGCTCGCCAAATTTCTCTAATTCTGAACGGGCATCGCTAACCGAACGAACATCAAGAACAATTCGGTCAGGATGAGAATCCGGTTTCTCAATCCAGTGAAGAAAATCCTCCAAAAACAGTGAGCGTAAACGTCCTGAGACTTTATTGTCTGCGACATGGGCAACTACATTGAGTGCATCGAGCGCCGTTGAAAACGGTGGTGCATAAGCCATTTCCAGGACGCTGAAATCGTCAATGACCGCATGCCTGGACAGTAAGCCGGCCGCGGCATTGATCCGAGCCAAGACACTGTCTCCCATCGCGCTGAAGCCTTGAACACCCAGTACACGTCGACTGATCTTATCGTAAACCATTACTAGCACGATGTCTTTATGAGAGGGAATAAAATGGGCACGATCCGATTGGACGATGATGCTCATATCTGCTTCGAAACCTTCTTCCAAAGCAGCATCAAGTGTCAACCCGGTTGCCCCGACGCACACATCGAAGGCTTTCATGATAAAACTGCCGACAACCCCATCAAAACGGCTATATTTCCCCGCCAGATTATCGGCGACGATTTTCCCCTGATGGTTCGACAGCGATCCAAGGGGGGCAAAGGTTTTCTTGCCTGTCACCAGGTGAGTGGTTATGATGCAGTCGCCTGCTGCGTAAATATCCGGATCCGAGGTCTGCAGTCTGTCATTCACAACAATTCCACCCTTTGGAGAAACCAGCAACCCGGCTTCCCTGGCCAGATCATCCTGTGGTCGAACACCAGTAGAGATCAGTACCAGTTGGGCATCCAGCTTTTGACTGACCGTGACTACCCGGGCCACTACGCCATTTTCATCCCCTTCCAAGACAGTTACACCTTCGGACGTGTAGACATCAATATTGTTTTTTGTCAGGTGATGGGACAGCATTCTTTCGATGGGTTTTTCAATAAAGCGGGGCAGCAGTTGCGGCATAAACTCCACGATGGATGTTTCAAGGCCCCACATGTCTTCCAGTGCCTCTGCCATCTCTATCCCAATCGCGCCACCGCCGATAATCACCGCTTTTTCAATATCACCTTCCCGGATATATTGTTGCAACTCAATGGCGCCCTTTAGACTGCTGACCGTAAAAACCCCTTTCAGATCGACACCCTGAAACGGAGGGATCACCGGTTTACTTCCCGTAGCCAGTACCAATTTATCATAGGGAATCGTTTCCTGTGTATTAGTCAGCAGATTCTCCAACTGCACCGTTTTTGCTTCGCGATTAATCGCTGTTGCCCGGGTACTGGTTTTTGTCTCAATACCTTTGGCCATCGTAAAAAAGGCTTCATCCCTCAAGACATCGAAACTGGTGGAACGTAACGCATCTGCATCGGCTACTTCACCACTTATATAGTAGGGGATGCCACATCCTCCATATGAAATCAAACTATCCTGATCAATCAGCGTGATCTGTGCTTCCGGCTTGAGTCTTTTCAAATGACATGCGGTTTTTGGTCCGGCGGCCACGCCACCGATAATAACAATATTTTCCAATATCGTTCCTTGAATATGGTTAGCTACAGCAAAAGGTAGGCCGAAGACTGAGGACCGAAGGCACAACCTATGCTTAAGAGAAACATTCTTGTGTTAAAAGCAGCATTAGTTCCAGATAGGTACCAAGCATACTCAGAGCAGCGTTTATTTGACCTTCGGCCTACAGCCTTTTAACCTGAAGAGCTACGTTATGATTAAGTTAAGGTTCTTTTGTCATCGTTTTGGTTCGACTTCAAAAGCCTTTATTTCCTCCTGGGGAGATTGTATCGACTGTATAGATCCCCTGTCAGTGAAAGCAGAGCAATATAATTTTGTTCATTCTTCACCCGGACCAGGACATCACCGTATGAAGCGTTGGTATATTTTTGTTGTACCAGAGACACATTATATCCAGTGCTTTTTCCAATCTTGAGTTTTTCGATCTCCTTTTCCATCAGATCCTTGGCTAGCTCTTTGGACAAAATGGCATTTTTCTCCTCCTCCAGTCCAAAATGCAAATTTCTTAACACTGTCTGCAGATTAATGGTTAATTGGGACTTGACATTCTGCAGCTGCAACTCCAGCTGGCTGCGCTTGATTCTGACTTGAGAAATTTTCTCCGGAGTGATTTTATCAAACAGCGGCATGGTCCATGTCAAGCCGACTATATAGCCCTGTAATTCGGATTTATCAAAGACCTGAAGTGACTCACCACTACTGGCGCCATATCCTGAAAAGCTGTATTGAAAACTCAAATCCAGGTTCGTCAGGTCTTGGTTTTCCGCTTCGGTGAGATCCGTACCATTTAGTTTTAAGGACGCCTGCAATTGTTTAATCTGCACGCTGTTGTCATAGCTTTTTTGCAGTAGTTCTTTGGCATCCAGCGACTCTCTGTGAATTGACGGAGTATCTGCCGGCTTGAATCCAAAAGAGACATTTTCCAGATTCAGCGCTACCCGGATTTGATCCTCGATTTCCTGCTCGCTGATTTTTGCAGAGAGGAGATTTTGTTGATTGCTCGCCAGTTGCGTTTCCGCCTCTTTGAGGTCGGTATAGTTTAGGATTCCGACATCAACGCGCGCGGCGGTCTCTGTGACTAAAAGTGCTGACAGTTTGACCACCTCTTCCAGAGTCCTGATATTCTCTCTAATACCCACCAGTACCCAGTATGTTTTGGCGACCGATTCAAGCAGAGCGATTTCCGTTCCTTCTGTCGAATACCGGCTTTGCTCCACAGCAACCTCAGCCCTTCTTTCAAGCACCTCATTCACCTCGCCCCAATCCTGGAAGATAGGCACGGTAACACCCAGACTAAGGGTGGCAGCCTCCAGAGGATCATCAGCAGGCACCCCCCCCGATATAGGGTCATCTTTGGTAGCCTTGGTAAAAACCGTCGTCTGCCGGGTATACTTCTCAAGTGAGGTGGAAAACAACATCCCGAGATTGTTTTTCTTATTCCAGGTGGCCGATATCAGCGTCTGATTGGTTGAGGTTGTTGTCAGATAAGGGCTGACAGTTAAGCTTTGCCCAGTGGCTTGTTGAAAGTTTGTACCACTCAGGGACGCCGACGTCAGTTGTTGTATTTTGGTCGTCAGTTGAGACCGGTTTGGCAGTTCTGCCAAAATCAGCTGAGATTGGATCGCTTTCTCTGCCATCATACTCGCTTTCAGAGTAATACTCCGGCTTCTAACCAGTGTCAGAATATCGCCCAGAGAAATTTCGAGCAGTTGCCGTCCACGTTCAGAAACCAGTTTGGAACGGTTGAATATTTCAGGTTCTTCATCTTGAAACTGCTTCAAGAGCTGACGATCAGAATCGGTCAATGCCAGCAGAGGTTTTGCATTGGGAGAGACAACCAAAATCCCCAGTAAAAAGATAAAAATCTTAATCCAGCCCTCAACGGGGAAGGAACACCATTTTTTTCTATTCATTTTCCTGTTTTATTCTGAGACTATTTCACAATATTACTGGAACAATGTGGAAGGGTTATTCAAAAATGATCTCAAAGCAAATCTATCATGGTTAAAATTCTCCTGAATACAGACTATTCTGGCAAGAGCAATTTATGTTCAAAAGTTGATCGCGACAACCTAAAAGTATCAACCAAAACAGCTTTCTTTGAGCAGACAATAAGGTTCCCCAAGCAAAAAGTCATAATTGATCGTTCTGCTGGATGGCCCAGGGCCGATCTTGTCAGAAAGGTGACAGTTATCGTAGCGTTTTAATTATACAACGATAGTGTTGCTGAATAACGCCCTGATTTCATTTTTTCCACTGTGTTCATTTTGCACAAAAGTGGGCTCAGAGAATTTTATGAGATGAGATTCTTTAGATTTGCACCTGACACCCCTCATGACAATTGAACTTGTGATTTTTGACTGCGATGGTGTTCTGGTTGACAGTGAATTCATTGCCAACCATATACTGGCAGAAGAACTCACACGAATTGGCCTTCCCACAACCTACGCTGAAAGTATCCGCTTTTACATGGGTAAATCGGAAAAAGATTGTCTCAGCCTTATTGCAGAAAAGCTGGGAGGCCAGCCACCGCCGAGCCTGATGGAAAACTATCATTCACGCACCGTAATTGCGTTCGCCCAAGACCTGAAACCTGTCGAAGGAATTAGTGATGCATTAAGGCAGATTCCTTTGACCAAATGTGTGGGATCCAGCGGCAGCCATCAAAAAATTCACACCTCCCTTTCCCAAACCGGATTGCAGGCATTTTTTAAAAATAATATCTTCAGCGCTTCAGACGTGGAGAGGGGGAAGCCTCATCCGGATCTTTTTCTATACGCTGCAGATAAGATGGAAGTGACACCGGCCGCTTGTATTGTGATTGAAGACTCTGTCCCGGGTGTCACCGCTGCAAAAGGTGCAGGAATGCGCGTTTTTGGTTATGCCGCACTGACATCAGCTGCACAGTTGCAATCTGCAGGGGCAGAGGTATTTAACCACATGCTGGATCTACCGGATCTGCTGTTGTTTGACAGTTGAGCATAGCAACACATCTCCCGGGCGAATGCTCTGGATGCAACAATCTTTTGCTGTTGTCTGCGCTACTCTTAGAATCAAACTGGCGATGTCAGAGCAGTAAGTTTGACCAGCGAAGGCTCAACTTTTTAAAAGGAGATCATCTGCATGAAAAAAGAAAAAAAACATATCTGCCCGGTTGAGAGAGCGGGTAGTCTGGATAGCAGAATACGAAGATGGGTGCAAAGCCCGAAGAAAATTCTGGGGCCCTATGTGAAAGAAGGAATGACCGTCCTGGATCTGGGCTGCGGCCCTGGCTTCTTCTCGATTGAAATGGCTTACATGGTTGGCAAGTCCGGTTGCGTTATCGCATCTGATCTGCAAGAAGGGATGCTTCAAAAAGTAAGAGACAAAATTGAGGGCACCGATCTTCAGGAACGAATCAACCTGCATCACTGTGAAGATGAAAGAATCGGGGTATCAAATCCTGTTGATTTTGTGCTGGCATTCTACATGCTGCATGAAGTCCCTCTGCAGGAAGCATTGTTCGATGAGCTGGGATCTATTCTAAAACCGACAGGTCAAATGCTGATCGTGGAACCCCCCTTCCATGTTTCAAAATCCGCTTTTGGGATGACCATTAAGAGGTCTGAAAGTGCCGGATTCGAACTTGTGGAAACACCGAAGGTATTTTTCAGCAGGACCGCCGTTTTGCAAAAGGGCTGATAATCGACAACGCTTGTTTTAACCCCAGTGTGTCGTGGTGGACCGTATCAGAACGAATGTGAGGGATCTGGTTGAAATAACAAGACGTAAATTCAGGCTTTTTCTGATTTAGGGATAGGTTGAGAATCAAGCAGCATAATGGATTCATATCAGCTGTCAAAACAAGTATTTTATTGATATCAGGTTGACTTCCGGTATAATTTATAATAATTGTTCGTATACAGAGGATATTATGATAAATAAACTACCCGAAGATTTACCGGATTGTACCGTGTTCCTCCTGGGAAAAGTATACCAAAAGGCTCACGGCGACTTTAAGAAGATATTAAAACCATTTGGGCTAACCAATATGCAGCATCTGGTACTGGAAGGTTTGTGGTACCGGCAAGGCACCACAGCGACGGAGTTGGGGAAGTTCCTGATTCTTGATAAGGCGACCTTGTCCGGGGTTTTGGAGCGTTTGGTAGAAGGGAATTGGATTGTTAAGAAAGAGGATTCCGAAGACGCTCGTAGCAGTTGTTTATATACCTCTGCTAAAGCGAACACTATGAAAGAACAACTCATTGATGCACGAAAACAGGCAAATGATGAGCTATTGTCAGACTTTTCCATGGAAGAACGAATTCTGTTTAAGCGATTCCTGAGGGATTTGCTATAAATTCCTTCAATCACCACGGATACAATGAAAGCTAGCAAATCAGACTCATTTCCAGGATTGTCGTTAAGACTGAAAGTTGTTTGCGCACAAACTATAATCGGTTTTGACCTAGGGATCGTTAGTGCACGAACAGCCTTCAGGGGAGAGATATTATCAAAGTGTTTATTGAACCATTTGCTATAACGAACAAAGGGAGGAGAGATGATTTTATTAAATCCAAAAAAGTATCAGGATCGAGACTATCCTGATGAGCGGTCAAAAGAAATCATGACCAAAACCATCGAATGGTTTGAAAACAAGGGCTTACAAAAGATGAAGGAGGATTACCAGTCACGGGAATTCACCTATGATTTTGCCGAGTTTGTCAAAAAAGAAAAGATATTTGAAACCCTGTTTCTGCCCAAGGGATATGGTGATGATGATCAGTATTACAGCACCTACCGCATGTACGAGTTCTCTGAAATCACCGGCTTTTACGGGACGGCCTATTGGTACATGTTCCATGTAGCCACCCTGGGACTTGATCCTGTGTTCCTGGGAGACAACGAAGAGTTCAAGCACAAGGCCGTTGAACAGTTAAGAGAAAATCCACTCTGCGCTTTTGGTCTTTCAGAAAAAGAGCATGGGGCCGATATCTATTCATCGGATATGAAGCTTTATCCACAGTCTGACGGGACCTACCTGGCAAAAGGTACCAAATATTACATCGGGAATGGAAATGAAGCGGGAACAGTCACTGTTTTTGGTAAAATTGCAGATTCAGATGAGTATGTCTTTTTCGTTGTGGATTCAAAGCATCAGAAGTATGAATGTATCCAGAATGTGATCTGGGCTCAGAATTATGTCGCCGAGTTTGCCCTGCATGATTACCCGATCACTGATGCAGAAATCACATCCCGTGGACCTAAAGCCTGGGATGATATGCTTAATACCATCAATGTCTGTAAATTCAACATCGGATCTGGCGCGACCGGGATTGCCACCCATTCATTTTATGAATCACTGAATCATGCGGCTCATCGTAATCTCTACGGCAACAGTGTCACTGAATTCGCCCATGTCAAGCGCTTGTTTCTGGATTCGTTTTGTCGTCTGGCTGCCATGAAGCTGTTTGGATTAAGAGCCACCGATTATATGAGATGTGCCTCACCGGATGATAAACGTTATCTCCTTTACAATCCGATTATGAAAATGAAGGTCGCGTTGCAGGCAGAAGAAGTTCATGAAATGCTGTGGGATGTGATTGCCGCCAAGGGCTTTGAAAAGGATACCTATTTTGAGCAGGCAGTCATCGAGTTGAGAGGGTTTCCAAAGCTGGAAGGAACGCGTCATGTCAATATGGCCCTGATCGCAAAATTGATTCCCAGCTATTTTTTCAATCCGGGTGAATTTGCAGAGATTCCGAGGCTGAACGGTGCCGAAGATGATACCTATCTTTTTAAGCAAGGGAAAACCCGGGGTTATGCAAAAATCCAGTTTCATGATCACCATCTTGCCTATGATAGCAAGAACCTTCCCAATCTTGAGATTTTCAAAGAGCAGATTAAAGCTTATGAAGAGTTCTTGATGGTCTCCGGGATGGAATTGCAAGATCAGATGATGAACGATTTTGACTATCTGCTGGCGGTGGGTGAGATTTTTACGCTGGTCGCTTATGGACAGCTAATCATCGAAAGTGCAGCGATCGAAAAGATTGATGACAATCTACTGGATCTGATTTTTGATTTTATGGTGCGTGATTTTGCCAAGTATGGGTTGGAACTGTTCTCAAAACAAACCAGTACAGATGCACAGCGTCAGGCCAGTCAGAAGATGATCAAACATCCTGTTGTGGATAAAGAGAAGTTCGACAGAGTCCTCGAAACACATGTTTATTCACTGATTGATGCTTATGAGATGAATCCATAGAGGGAATCTTCATCTTGAGGGCGGGGAGGAGTTCCCCCCGCTTCTCATCTGACATTTTTTCTATGCCTCCAGTTCTGATGGCAGCGATTTGATGGTTGACACAGCATTCTTAATAATGTCCTGCACCCGAAACTTTGGCAGATCATTTACCCGTTGGGTATACTCACCCCCTGCGAATATGGCGAGCTCTTCATTGCCATCACCCTCTACGTCGATACCTCGGTTCTCATTTTCAATCAGTTTCAAGGCCCTTTCTGTCATAGGCCCTGCCAGGAAAATATCTTTGCCTCCTTTTTGGATTCGTCATATAATCAGTTATTATTCAAACGGAAAAGACATACTTGCCATACATGCTTATTTGGCGATAGTTATATGTAGTTAAGATCGATTTTTCCTGAATCCCCTGGCATTCAATCAGGAAAAAACAGCACGCCAAAAGTTAATTTGGAAATTAGTCCCGTTCTGAAAAATATTAATTGACCGGTAACGAAAGTGGGTTCGATAACAGCTCTACATGGCAATATCTATCCACCGGCCAGCAAACGGTCTCTTGAATAAGGAAAACACTTGGAAACAACACAACCTCTCAACTTCCAGTTTATTAAAGTATCCATCATCAACGCCATCAATGAACATCGTCGGACTGTCTCATTTTGTTTGGTAGCGATTTTCATTCTCGTTGTAGATTCACTTTTTCACCTTTTTTACATCCCCATCATCGAATTTCTGAATACCAAATTTGGGATTGCGATTGAGTTACATCAGTTGGTTGATCTGGGGTTTGCCCCCGAGATCTGGACCGGAGTCTTAGCGGTTGTACTGGGAACTCTGATTATCGTCATCGCAATTGCAGCTGAGTCGACTCCCCGCTTGATCGATCTTTATATGAAGGACTGGCTGAGTCTGTTTTTCATCTGGTTCATCGTGCTGGCATCACTGCATGCTTTTGTGAGTATGTTTTACGGCAAACCAATGGACCGGAACTCAAGTATTATCTTAAACACATACGGATTCCTGACGTTCTCATATGTTGTTTCCCTACCGTATATCTTTTATATTCTGATCTACTCAAAAACCAGCAATGTCGTTGCTACCATCTCGGAAGAAATCCTGAAATGCCTGAAAAAAATGACTCACGCAACCATCTATGGCGCTATGGAGCAAGAGGTGATTGTTGAAAGGTATCAGCGTGAGATAATGGACTCCCTGGACCAACTGGACGATTTGTTGAGTTTCGTAGAGTTCAAAGAGACACAAGCAGATCTGATAAGACAGATCGGAATTATCATTAAATTATATATTAAAGATAAATCAAAATTTAACAAAAATTTCTTCCGGTTAACAAAGGCGATTAGAGATAACGCCACTTACCGCACTTATACTGAACAGCAATATCTGGAAATGCAGGATAGTGCTAGCTTCTATGAAGTTAAAGTTTTTAGATTGCTAGGAAACTCCTACATTAAGATGTTGGAAATGAATCGCTATGATATCGCCTCCCTTATCCCTGCGGAACTGGTTGATATTGGAACGACTTGTATAGAGGTTAACAATCCACAGATTCAAAACCATATCAACATCCGGTTCAATACCCTCTTCAGATTTGCTATTAAACACGCCATCCGGAACAATGAACCCCGTAACTTGTACAATCTGGCTTTCCACTACGCCAATATGATCCTGGTCTATATCAAAGCAGGAGAAGTAGATCAAACCAAAGTCTGTTATGACCGCATTAAGTTTTATGGCAACGAGGTTTATAAAAACGCTCAACAGAATCCGGCTCTCTACTTCATCGTCGATACGCTGACATTTGAACTGAAAAAATGCCAGATTGAAGTCAAAGAACAAAATTGGAGTCGTGAGGATCAGCTCCATCTGCTGAAAGTGGTACTGGAGCTGGATCAACCCCCTAATTTTTCTAAGGAGGGAATGGATAAATCAATGTTGGGGGATAGCGGAACCCGGAAGGTTCAAATTGGTCTGGCCTTATACTACCTTGAGCAAGGAATGGATGATTTTGCAGAGATCATCATCGAAGACTACCTGGACGATCTGGCCCATTTCAATGAAAACGAATTCAGAAAAATCGTTGAAAATCAGTGCTTTTTGCTGAGTATATTTGGACCTGCTTTCTGGGAAGATACTGACCGAGGTACAATGAACATTTTTTTTGCCCCGGAAAAGAACCAGATTCCACGGTTCAAAGAGATGGTTAATGATCAAATCATCAGACGGCTGAAAAAACTTGACGCAGATACCCAATATCTGTCCATGGAAGTCGAAAGCCTGTTGAATAAAAAGAACATCCAGGAAGGCTTCCTGAATGAAACTGATTTGGAGAAATTGGAGGAGTTGCAATATAAAATTTCTCTTCGCAAAACCCGCCCGATTGAAGAGGGCATTTGGGCAATTGAAAACGATATGCTCTTCAATCTGGTCAGCATTGCTTTCTCAGACAGGGATATTGATGAATCTGAAAAGGATGTCATTCAATCCGCATTTAAATATCTGCTGCCGGATATCAGTGCGGATAAATTTGATACAATCTTCATTGTAACCGCTCAAAAGTATATGAAGC
>Ga0075122_10000276_pt1 | contig 42670 bp, 34 predicted proteins | sample AntAceMetag02UKB_FD_69790 | JGI IMG/M metagenome (GOLD analysis project Ga0075122, IMG submission 69790) | Saline lake microbial communities from Ace Lake, Antarctica - Antarctic Ace Lake Metagenome 02UKB | ecosystem: Environmental > Aquatic > Non-marine Saline and Alkaline > Saline | place... | reverse complement strand
AGCAGGTAACGGGAACCGGAATTGCTCAAGGAGAGCTTTCCGATTCCCTTTTTTTATAGGATAAACATTGAAAAAGCTAATCTTGATTCTCACTCTTGTCACTCTTTCTTTCACCACAGCCTGGGCAGATCCTCAAAATCCACGCATTCTGCTTGAGACCAGCCACGGCAAAATCGTGCTAAAACTGAATCGTGACAAAGCACCTAAAACCGTAGACAATTTCCTGGCCTACGTAAAAAACGGATTTTATAACAACACCATCTTTCATCGCGTCATTCGCGGTTTTATGATTCAGGGGGGTGGCCTGACCGAAGACATGGAACGCAAAACCCCACTTTCTCCCATTAAAAACGAAGCGGACAACGGACTTAAAAACCAGGCCGGTACCATCGCCATGGCCAGGACCGGGGATCCTCATTCGGCCACAGCACAATTTTTTATCAACACGGTTGACAATTCATTTCTGAACCATCGGGGTAAGAATCCACAGGGATGGGGCTATTGCGTCTTCGGTGAAGTCATCGAAGGCATGTCCATTGTACAATCCATCGAAAATACGCGCACCACCATCCGCAACGGCCGCCAGGATGTTCCCCGCACAACGGTGTTTATCAAAAAGGCCAGCATCCTGAGAGGACAAACGCCACCGTAGAAAGCCCATGGATGAAGTATACAGAGTTTTATGGGTTTGCTAGAGTAAGGTAAATCAAGAATTTTTTATCAATTACAAGGAATAAAAAATGGCAATAATTGAAATGGTAATGGATGAAACCGTTGCCGTCATCAAAATGAACAACGGCGAAAACCGCCACCATCTCGAATTCGCAAAGGCGCTACATGGAATGCTGGAAACAGCTATACAGGACGAAGCGGTCACGGCAATTGTCCTGACCTCGACCGATGAAAAAAACTGGTCCCAGGGCATCGATCTGGAATGGATGATGAAGTTGCTAGGGGAAAAAGATACCGCAACGGTCATTGCGTTTATGTTCGCCATGGACAAAGTCTTCAGGACGTTACTCACCTGTCCGGTTCCGGTTATTGCTGCCATTAACGGTCACTGCTTCGCCAATGGCGCGATCATGGCCGCTGCCTGTGATTTCCGATTTATGCGCAGCGATCGGGGCTATTACTGCCTTCCGGAAGTGGATATCAATATCCAGTTTGCACCAGCGATGACGGCACTGTTTTTTCACAAATACTCAAACCCGGTGGTCAACAGGCTGCTGCTAACCGGGAAACGGATGACGGCCCCGGAACTGGAACAGAACAACATCATTGAAAAGGCCTGCAGCGATACGGCAGAGACCATGGAACAGGCCATGACCTTTGCCAAAATGATGCAGAAACGGCGGGATACATACGGTAAGATGAAACTCCAGATGAACCAGACCGTGATTGACGTGATCGACAACGTCAACCCGGACTATTTCAAAACCCAGAAGGTGATTTAGGGAGCGTCAAAAAATAACTTCTTCCGCCTCCAGTTTTTTGATCTCCGCTTTGGGAATCCCCAGGAGGCCATTGAGCACATCATCGTTATGTTCCCCCAGCAGTGGCGAGTGACGGTTGATAGCGGCAGGTGTTTCGGATAGCCGCCAGGGGGGCGCAACCACCCAGTTGTCTCCTATGACGGGATGTTTCACTAAGCGGAATGCTTCCCGCTCCTGAAGGTGTGGGTCTGTACAGAGCCGCTCGCTACTCAATGAAGGTGCGGCTGCCACACCCACTTTCTGCAGAGTCTCCATCACATCATAATCCTCCTGCTCTGCTGTCCATTGACCAATGATCTCGTCCATTATCTCCTGATTACACCAGCGGTTGTACATATCCGCAAAGCGCTCATCCTCCGCCAGTTCAGGTTTATACATGGCCTGACAGACAGATTGCCACTCTTCGTCAGAACTGACCGCAATACTGATCCAGTGGTCTTCACCCTGACAGGGGTAACAATTATGCGGCGCCATGATTTCGTCCCGATTCCCATGGCGCTCCTTGACCCGGTCGTTCATGATATAATCCAGCAACATATCACTATTCAGAATCGCCACTGTCTCCTGGGAAGCAAGGTCGACATACTGACCTTCACCTGATTTCTGGCGGTGAATCAAGGCCATCAAGATGGCGTACGCAGCCGTAGTAGCGCTTTTCAGATCGATAAACCCCATCAGATTACTGGGCAACCAATCCGGATAGCCGGTATCATGGGAGAGACCACCGATCGAGGCAAAATTGGGTGCGTAGCCAATGAACTGACGATCGGGACCAATCTGCCCACAGGCAGAGGAGGAGAGGTAGATCAGATCCTTTTTTATCTCACTGAGAACCTCATAGCCCAGACCCAGCCTCGGCATCACACCGGGACGCATGTTCTCCACTACCACATCACTCTCGGCGGCCAGCTTTTTTGCAATCTCAACAGCACCTGGTTTTGACAAGTTGAGGGTCACACTTTTTTTATTCAGATTCAGACTGTCGAAGACGGAAGATTTATTGAAGCTCGAAAAAACCTTGGCCATCGTAAAGGCGATCAGTCGTGAATGATCGATTCTCCGTTGGCTCTCTACCTTGATCACTTCCGCGCCCAGAAATCCCAGTAGACAAGTGGCGTATGGCCCAGCCCAGGCCGATGTAAACTCCGTAATCCGCAATCCATGCAGTGGTCCGTTATTCATTTTATACCTCTATATAATATCCGATTGTCTCAGCCTGATCAGGTCTTCCTTGTCATATTTCAGTCGCCCGCAATAAATTTCCACGTTATGCTCTCCCAGAAGCGGCGCTGCCTTTTTTGCCGACCAGGGTGTTTTCGAAAACCGATAGGGTGCTGTCGGGAACTTGATTTCACCCATGACAGGATGGGTGATCGTTTTAAAGAATCCAACCTCGTTAAATTGCTCTGATTCGACAATATCCTTGGCTGTGTTCACAGGTGAGAATGGAATACTGAAGGACTGACCCAGTTCCACAATTTCGCGCCGGGTGTAATCCTTCATAAAAGCGGCGATTTTCTCATTGATCTTTTCAGCGTGTTCCTCTCTCGCTGCACTATTCTCACAATAAGGTTCCCGCGACCATTCCGGATTTCCCATCATCTTCAGCAACGAGACCCATTGACTCTCCTGGGGGAATATCAGCGTAATATAGCCGTCTTTGCAGGCTATCACCCCACCAATTCGACGACGATGTAATTCGGGAGAACGATCAAGCTTGATATTCGAATTACGGAAACTGGCCGCCTCAATCCGCTGCATACCCATCAACGCCTCCTGCCGGGAGATTTCCAGCAATTGCCCTTTACCGGATATGCCTTTTTGGTAGTACGCCGCCAGTACTGCCACCAAGGCAGTGATTCCAATATCGTACCCCCCTTTATTTCCTCCCGGCATCACCGGCGGCCGATTGATATCGGGAGCAGGAATCGGTAACAGATATCCCTGTCCAGAGACATGGGAGATGTTAAGATGGGCAGCCTTGTAATCCTTGTAAGGCCCTGAACGACCAAAGGCCGTGATGGATGTCATAATCAGACCGGGATTGATCTCGTGCAGGGTTTCATATCCCAGACCCATCTTTTCCAGCATACCGGGCGGTGTATCCTCCACCAAGATATCAGCATCCTTAATCAGGGATATAAAAATTTCAGAACCGGCTGGTTTACTTGGATTGAGGGTAATGCCCAGCTTGTTACTGTTGAGGAAGAGAAAGTGACCACTTTTTTCGGGGTGGGGGATGTCGCCCTGGAAAGGCCCTCTCCTGCGGGCGTCATCACCCTTGGCCGGGGGTTCGACCTTGATCACTTCAGCGCCCATATCAGCCATGAGCTTGGTACAATAAGCACCGCCGATCCGGCTGCAGAATTCAACCACCTTCATTCCACCCAGAGCACTCTGCTCCATATATTCCTCCCTGAATACCTTTACAAATCCGTTGTGACGATAAAATATCGATGTTAACTTATAATAAGGGGTTATCCCAAATCGGTCAAATCGGTATGATATCGTTAACTTAAGTATCAAACCCCGTGTCTGCTGCAAGCCTGTTGCCATTGCGGATACGTTTCAAGATGCTGTATGCATCAGGAAAGCCTGAGAAACCGGGCTTTTGGGCCATTCACCTGCCGGTCTTGATTACCGGAAGGCAATACCGATCGAGCAGCGGGTGATTTTGCGGTTGTAGTCAATCAGGGTATCGCCGTAACCTGAAAAGAGCTGTACAAAAAAGTCTATCCTTTGGTCTGTTCCTCCAGTCAGAACCTGTAGAGGCATCCGTCCATCAACTTGAATGGTTTCCGTCCCTTTCCGCCAGCCTTGGCGGAGCATGATACTCACGCTTGAAGGGGATTTTCCGAGTTCCAGATAAAATTCGCCACTCCCCATAAACTGCTGAATATCATGGTTATCAATTACAAAAGAGCCCTCATCCGGGTCTTCGCTGTCCGTGACAGTCCACAACTTCAGGCCCAGATTCAGAAAGGGTAACACCGATTTTCTGGCATAAAGATAAGTCCGGTTCCAGGTCCGTGAGTAGTTCACCGGCGAGGCGTCATCCGCAAAACGGAGTTTTTCACCGTTGGATTCATGTTCGGTCAACCCCAGCCGAAGATGGTCAAACCGCCACACCCGGTCCCACTCCAGAAACAGTTCCGGATTGTAATTGTGCTCCCGGAACGGGCGGGAATTCCCCTGATCATATATCTGCCAGAACGCTTTATGGGAGTATCCAAAGTACAAATTCCAGAAAATCGACCGCTTGAAACTGAAGCGCAGAAACAGTTCCTGATTCAGATATCCTTTATCCGCTCCCTCACCATTCAGAAACCAGGTGTTGGCCAGATAAATGGGCTTATAAGGCTCCAGGGTCTGTAAAAAACTTTCTGGAAGTTCCTTCGTTGCCGTCACGGGAACATAGACACCTGTCTTTTTGTCAGAGACAGCAGCCTTTGTCTCGTTTTCTGCCGCCTCCAAAAACGCACTGCTCAACAGCAATCCAAGCAGAAAAATTCCGCAGCAGCTATGTCTCATGAATCGGTTCATGGATGTGATTCGCTCAATAAATAATGTGATCATTAACTTCATTGATGACTGCCAGCATAGGTTCTGCGTACTCGGATGTCAATCACACCATCGCCAGAACCACCGATTTGTCAGTTCCATACAATTCTTTACAAAATTTTAACACTTTGCTTCTTGACCCTAAAACTTAATGACTATATTATTCAATTCGTCAGTTTGCTTTTTTAGACGCTATACCTTGGTTTTGAGACCTTGCCGGAAATCAGGATTGTTCCGTCCGGTATAGTCCGTTTGATATTATTTTGTAAGGACTAAATGGAAGATAAAGAGAAACGTATTCTGAAAAGCGCTCAGCAGTTTTTTTTCCGCTATGGTTTTAAAAAAACCAGCCTGGATGAGGTCGCAGAGGATGTCGGAATTGGGAAGGGGACGATCTATAATTATTTTAAAAATAAGGAAGATCTGTTCATCCGGCATGCCGAATCCATGCAGCAGGAAATGTTCGGAGAACTGGACGAACAACTGGCACATTTAAAAAAAGCGGATGAAAAACTGATGTTCTCGATTTTACACGTCCTCCGACATATTCGGAAGAAGAGAGAATTGTTCGCCATGTCAAAAACAGTTCTGGAAGAGATGGTGTCCATGAGTTTGAAGCTGATGAACAATCATCCGGAGCATAAAAAACGAACCATAGAGCTCCTGCAGGAAGGGTGCAGTCAGGGCATATTCAAAATTGAGGATATTGTAAAAACAGCTGAATTACTGAATCAAATCGTCAAGATGTTTATTCTGCGTTGGGCCACCATGGATACCCAAACAACAGAAACCGAAATCAAAGATATCTTCGAGTTGATTTTCAATGGCATCCGATCTTGACCTGTCTCAATTATTAGAAATTAAAGGGATTTTTTTGTTACAGGCCTGGCTTGCGAGTCAAATCTGCCGAGATCTTTCAAACAAATAAAACAAGAGAAAATTATTATGTTAAAACCAATCAGCCACTTCTGTAGTCGATTTCCCTGGATCGTGATCCTGGTGGTTTTCGTCATCTCTGCACTTTTCTATCAACAAATAGCGACCAAACTGAAGTTTGACGCAGATATCACCAAGTCACTCCCCACTGATTTGGTGGCCGTAAAATCCGATGATTACTTCAGGAAAAACTTCAATTTCAAGGATAACGTGTTGATTGGAGTGGAAAAACCGGCTGGTTCCGTGATGGAAGTGGAGGTGCTTAGAAAAATCGAACAGATTGTACTGGACATAAAAGCACTGCAGGCCCCTAAAACCTTTAATAGTATCCTGACTGGTAAAAAAGAGACCCTGATTCAGTCTGTCGGTATTGATACAGAAAATATCAGTTCCGTCGCCAATCTGGATGACGCCATCCTGGATAAAGAGACCGGTTCGGTGGTCTCGGGCAGCGTCATTGAAAAATTGAAGAAGGACAATGGCATCGAGTCGCAGCCTGGCACGGAAGAGTTGCTACCAGAGACGGCCCGGGACATCGAACAGATCATCCCGGAATTGACCCGGCGGATTTTACAGGACCGTTCGTTTAAAAACAGTTTATTAACTGAGGACCTCCATTCTTCCACCATCAGGGTTCCCTTGCTGCGCAAATTTGATTACAAAAAGCGGTATGCCATCCTGGAGCTATCCACTGCCTTGGATGAAAACCGGCTCAAGGAGCGCTTTCAAGGAAAAACCCCCACCTTTCCGTTTACAATCTACGGCAAGACCATCAACCAGATTGAGGTGAACGACGCGTTTATCAAAAAACAGGTGACTGACACACGGAAAAAACTCTCCCGTTTTCTGAACGACACTTACGGGGATAAGGCCCAGGATGAACCCGCCTTAAAAGAGCTGCTGAATCGTGAGATGACGGTGGCCTCTTTTCAAGCGCTGATGGTATATACAGAGCGCAGAGACTTCTATTCCGGCAGCAATATCAACACCTGGTTTAATTCTATCAACAACCTCTGGGACTTCACCCTGGAGCAGATAGATCCCTTCAGCAGGGAAAACCTTGAGTTTCAACTGCACGATGTGGGGGATATCTTCAATTTAGCGGAGATTTACCGCCTGTTGACTAAAATTCTTGACAGCCACCGTCTGGATAACGTCAATTACTATGTCGCCGGAACACCGGTGATCGTCGGTGTGATTGGCTCCATGATGTCCGAGGACCTGGCCACGTTGGGCCCGATTGCGGTCCTGGTCATATTCTTTATTCTTGGCATCAGTTTCCGCAGTGTGCGAGGGGTGATCATCCCCGCCTTGACGGTGGTGCTCTCAGTCATCTGGACCATTGGAATTATGGCAATCCTCGGTATCTCTATAAAAATGGGCACCACCATGATGCCCATTATTCTGCTGGGGATCGGAACCGCATACGGGATTCACCTGCTGAATCGCTACTATGAAGACGCTGCGACCCAAACGGACCGCCAGGAACTGGTACAGAAATCGGTCAACCACGTTGGTGTTGCCGTCACGATGGCTGCCATCACCACAGTGGCCGGGTTCAGTTCTCTGGCCACTGCCGGACTTTCAATGATCCAGGAGTTTGGAATTTTTTCCGCTCTGGGTGTTTTTATCGCACTGATTCTAAGCCTGACACTGACCCCCGCTCTGCTGGTTCTCTGGAAGCTACCCAAACAAAAAAGAGTGCTTTCCAACGGCAGGAAAAAGGAGATGATTATCCTGCGCATTATGCGAGCCCTGTCAGAAACAGTGTCCCGGAAGCCCAAGCAGACAGTCGCTCTATTGGGGGCTATCTTTGTCATCTCTATTATTCTGGCAACGGGGAATCACTTTGAAGGCGCCATGGTGAAAACCTTTAAAGAGCAAAATCCGATATACCAGAGTGACCAATTCATGAACGAAAATCTGACGGGAACCACCAATATTAACCTGCTGTTTAAGTTCCGGGACCGGATCAACCTGGATCGTAGTGACGCACAGGCAGATTTTCGGAAACGTCTACTCGGATTTTCAGACGCCTGGCAGAAGCTGACTCAAAACAGGGACGATTTAAGGATTGCCACGCAGCTCGTCAAGGATATGCAGACCGATGCCGCGACACTGCCTGACAGCCTGGACCAAATCATGGACCGCCTGCAGCTGGTGAGGGATATGCTGAACGAGGAGTTTATGGTTGAAGCTGAACCCGCAGAGAGCAGCGAATCCCTTTCCGAACTGGATTCAGAATCTCTGGATGAGGACGAGATAGATTCCCTGGATGCTTTGGGCGATGAGGGAGAAGACGACGACTTGGGCGGACTTTCAGAAGACACCGGGGAGGATGTAGACGAACCGGTCGGGGCCTTTGCAGATCTCTCCGCAGAGCAGGTGCTGGGCCTGAAGGATATCAACCAGCGTCTGGGTCTTGCAGAAGAGGCGTGGGAAGGTACCGGCAACATGGTCCTGCAGCTGAGAGAAATCAAAGGCACCCCGGCAGGCTTGAAAATGCAGCGCTATCTGAACCTGGCCAACGACTTTCTGGCCGTGGATATCAAACAGCCGGTGGTTCTGCACAAACTGGAAGGCCTGTACCATTTCCTCAAAGACCTGGAAAATCCTGTCATTACGATCCGGGATAAAGAGTACACCCCCACTGGATTCGTCATGACGCCAGTGGATCTGGTGCGCAAATTTTACAAGGTTTTCTATCACAACGATAATCCTGCTTACGATCGTCTGCCCAATGTTGAAACAGACGGTTTCAGTGATATCACCCTGACTGACAGAGCGATTAATGGCGTTGTGTTGAATCAGGCACTCAGCGGCAGCAGAGACGCTTTTGAGGGCATTATTTCACCTGATCTGAAGGAGTTTCAAGTGCAGGTCATGTTAAGGAGTGGCTCTCACAATGTAATTGATGAGTACCTGCAATACACCCTGGCCGAAATGAAGCGGATCTTCCCGGACAACGACCCGTACATCGAAAGGATCCTTATCGGTGGTACGGCACCAACCAGCAGGTCAATTAATAATATGATGAGCGAATCCCAGTTGAGAAGTATTCTGCTCTCTTTTGTCTTTGTGTTTATCGTCACCTTCTTCATTTTTCGATCGGCTGTGGGGGGCTTATATTCATTAATTCCACTGGCATTCACCGTCGTTTTGAATTTCGGGTTGATTCGTCTGATAAGTGGCGAAATCAATACCTCAACCATGTTGGTCGCCTCGATCTCTATCGGAACCGGTGTGGACTATACCATCCATTTTCTGGAGCGCTTGAAAATTCAGCTCAAGGCCGGAGACAATCTCTCCCGGGGCTACGTCAATACCGTCATGTCCTCAGGCAAGGCCATTTTATTAAACGCCACCGCAGTGGCACTCGGCTTCCTGGTGCTGGTCTTTTCAGTCTTTGTTCCCCAGCAGATGATGGGAATCCTGATGGCAGCCACCATGTTTTTCAGCTCCGTCGGTGCCTTGATTTTGCTCCCGGCCTTAGTTTTACTGATAAAACCAAAATTTTTAACCCGGCTTTCGATAGAGGCTGCCACGCAAGAAAGTACTGATAAGAATTGATTTTCAAAACCTGACTTTGATTAATTCAGGTTTATAATTTCCAACTCCCAGCCTGATGTGGGTGTAAAACCTGATTTTCTGCTCAAAGGGGTAACCCTCCTGACCACTTTGAGCAGGGATCAGGGGGATGAATCAACCAACACAATTCATAAATGGAAAAAACGATGAATATAAAATTTTTAAAGAAGATGATCGCCTTAGTGGTACTGGCTTGTCTGACGATCACCTCACCACTATTGGCCGAAACGCCGCAAGAAAAAGGGCAGAAAATTATGGAAAAAATTGACAAACGCCCGGTACTGGAAAAGATGATTGCCGAAACGGTTCTCAATATCTATGACGCCCAGGGAAAGAAGATCTTCTCCAAAAAATCCCGTATGGCCAGCTACACAGAGAATTTCAGGGATCATAAGAAACGACTCAAGCGCTCACTGAGCTATTTCTTCTCCCCCGCCGATGACAAAGGCAACGGAGCGCTGATGACAGAAATCGAAGGAGATGATGACGACCAGTGGTTGTATTTGAAGGGTTTGCGTAAACCCAAACGGGTGCTGGGATCAGATAAGTCCTCCTCTTTTATGGGATCAGACTTCTCCAACGGAGATGTCGCAGCCAGGGATATCAATGATTACAATTATACATGGTTGGGCACGGAGAAAATCAAATTCAAGAATAAAACCCTGGCTGTCGAAAAGATTGAATCGGCCTTTAAGAACAAACAGCTCAGTGCGGATTATGGATACAACAAGACTGTTGTCTGGATTCATGCCAAATCGGGTCTGATGTTCAAAAGTGAAATGTATAATCTGAGCGGACAGCTCTCAAAAACCATGAAATTGCTTTCTTTCAGTGTGAAAAAGAACCGGGACGGCAAGAAGATCTTTATGGCAACTGGTATCGAAATGAAAAATGCCCTCAAAGGCACCAAAACAGTCATGAATATGAAGAACGTCAAAACGGGGAAAGCGGCCGCCAAAATCAAGCCAGGTATTTTTAAAGTAGATTATTTAACCCGGAGGTGGTGGTAATGAAACCAAAGTTATTAATTATGCTGGCCATGCTCCTGGTTTGCGGGCTGTCCCTGCAGACCGCCTGGGCCGACGATCTGGATGATCTGGACAGTCTATCTGACAATTCAACTGCTGAGCAACAGGACCCTGCAAACGGTGAACTGGATGAACTGGGCGAAGCAGATTCCGATGATCTCGACATGGATTCGGAGCAGGAAGAGGACATGGACAGCGATGATGACGCTGCCGCACTCAATATCAATTTCGGAGGCTATATCAAGGCGTTGAGCTATTGGAACCAGGAGAAATACTCAGACATGCTCTGGGAAAAATTTCCCACACAACCACCGGCACAGGACCTGAATGGCTTCAATAATGTGGGAACCCGGTTACAGCTGAAAATCGAGGGCTACCTGGGAGAGCATGCCCGCCTGTTTTCCGCTTTTAACATTAATTACAATATCGCCAGTTCCCTCCATGACACAAACGCCACCACCACTGACGGGCAGAAGCAGAATGCCGACACGCGCCTGGTAGAGGGTTTCGTCGAGATATACGAAGGCAGCCGTATCTGGAAGGTGGGGCCTCAACTGGTCACCTGGAGTTATCTGGAAGGGATGGAAGTACCCACGGACCGGGTCAATGCCCGGGATAACTCATACAAGAGTACAGAATACGAGGACAGTAAACTACCCAGCACTGGCGTCCTGCTGACACAGAATATCGGCAACAGCCAGTTCGAGATGATGATGATCCCCATTGCCAGAACCAATATCGGGATGGAGTTCCAGGAGTATCTCATTCCCGGCGCTGAAAAGAGACTTGAGAACAAACCCAACCAGGCCAAATGGGCCTCCCGTTTTTCCAGCACCACAGGAAAACTGGACTATACCATCAGTTACGTGGAAGGAATTGATCCCAATGCGGATCTGCATGTCGCTGACTTTGTCGACGGGGAACCGGTGTTCGGACGAGCCTACAACCATATTAAAAGCCCCGGCCTCGACCTGCAGTATAACCTGGGCAGTCTGTTGGCCAAACTCTCCTATGTGAATACCCTGACTGAGGACGAAGCGGGGGATCTGCTCCTGATCAAAAACAACTGGCGTAAATATGTGATTGGAGCAGAGTTTTCAGTGGGTGGTTCAACTTTCAATATCTACGCAGGACAGCACACGGTCGAGAATTTTAAAACAGATGAAATTTCCGAACAGACCAGCTTTTTGATGGGACAACTCCGGGAGCGGACCAACTTTATTTCCGGGCACATCAACGCCAATTTCCTCACCGGAAACGCACTCAACATGATTTTAATGGCGGCCAACCACTGGGATGAGGAAGGAGAGTCTGTGCAGACGATTGTGCGGGGAACCTTTAAATACAAGATTGCCGATGGGCTGGATTTGCTCGTCAGCCCCTCACACATGAACATGATGGACAACATGTTCAATGATTTTCAGACTGAGATCAAGTACTCTTTCTAAACCACTCAAGGGGGGAGGGTGTCCCCCTTAATCGTCAGAACCCTTTTTTTTCACCATCTGTTCCAATCGAGGCAAAAGGGTATAAATAATGGTATCTTTGACCCAATTGAAATAGAGAATACTGTTCGGATCTTTTCCAACCAGTGGCGCGTAAGTGTAGGATGCTCCCAGATACCCAACCAGGAGCGTTGTCACCGTTCTGGAGAACATATCCCATTCGTGGAGAGATACACCCAAGCCCACCATTCTAATGGTTGATTGAGAACTACTCTCTAAGAACTTCTGAATCAGATCATACCCGGGAATCGGTTCGGAATCGGCCGGTCGGGACAGATTCAACGAAATAATATGCAACAGCCCCGGTCGATTCCTGAAATCGTCTAAAACATGATCTAGAAAAAGGGACAGTCCCCTGGCAGGACCCGCCTCCTTTATTCCGTTCTGCCAGCTTGCCTGCATTTGACCACGATACTCAATCAGATCGGTCAGGACGGATCGAAAAAGATCCGCCTTGGAAGGAAAGTAATAGCTGATTAAGGGATGCTCGATTTCTGCCAGTTTTCCGATCATCCGAATACTGGCAGTGTGGTACGGATAATTGGCAAAAACCTGCTGAGCCGCTTTTAATATCTTATCTCGGGTTTCCTTCTTCTTCCCTTTGCTTCCCGGCTTTGCTTTTTTTGGAGCAGTTTTTTTTACTTTTTTTATTTTATCTGCTTTGGTCATCTTGCACTTCTCTCCTGAATGGGCCATATCCGGCTTTAGAGATACAACGGATGTTAAATTATAGCTTGAATAATATCAGTTAAAATTTTTACTGTCAAATTAGGATTCTAAACTTTAAAGATATATTTATTTTTTCTCCGATTTAAACAGATATTTATTTAAACATTTGTAAAAACCTAGAAATAGCTGCAAACATTACTCTGTTTGCCTGTTGTCGATCCGTATTGAATGGGGTTCAACTTCGTCAAGGGAACCTGCCCGAATCATGGGTAGGATCGTGTCGAAGTGGATCCAGAAAGTGACCCGCTTTGCCGTGCAATAGACACAAATTTTCCTGGCATTTTAAACTATGGTCATTGCCGGAGTCAGGACTCAGCAATAGACTCTTTTGATTCCGAAAAAGCGTATTATCAAATATCGATCACATCAATATTGTGTCTTTTCAGTGATCTGATCTGTTTTGGAAGGTGTGAAATAATGCTGTCTTCCAATGCATTAATAATATTTTCCTTTAAAAAGCTCCTGTTATAAACAAGGCTCACCTCTCGGGTTGGAACAGGGCTTTTGAATTTCCTGACGTGTTCCGTTTCAATTTCTAAGGGGAGGTATTATGAGGTGGTTATCGCATTAGCGAGCATCGTCTTTTATTGCCTTTTCAAATTGTCATATTCTCTTTCACATGATAGGGTTAAATAGTTTGATAAATCAGGATGATTGTTACCTGTTGTTATAGATCCAAATATTCTGACAGAGGCGAGGGAAGATGATTGTTCCACAAGATCAAGGATTGATGGAAACACTAAAATCACAATTTGATTTCGATGATTTGTATATGGGTTGGTATAAAGTTATGGCAATTCCAACCGTATTTCTGGAGAACTGCCTGGATAAGTTGAGATCAGATCTGTCAGAAGATGTATTGAATCGAATATCGTCCAGGATCGCTTTCGAGGCCGGAATCGGTACCGCAGAGTCCATGAAACCATACTGTGATAGCTCAAACCATCATGAATGGTTAAATGCCGTAGGTTGGGTAGTTTCAAATATGGGATTTGCTAAAGAAGAGATTACACAGGTGAAAGCGAATGATGCTTCAGATAGTATTCAATACAGCGGTATATGGAGAGACTCAGTTCAGGCAGATTATTGGTTAAGACGAAATGGTCAATCGAAAAAACCGGTTTGTATTTTCATGGAATATTTTGCCAGCGGGGTTGCCAGCAGGGTTTTTAATCAGCGGATAATCGTCCGGGAAACACAGTGCGTGGCACAGGGATATGACCACTGCACATTTGAGGGTAGAACTGTAAATGGATGGGGGGACATCCATGGTGCCGATGAAATGCTTACCCAATCGTTTTCTGTTAGTGATTATATGGAGACGGTTAAAAAAAACCACCAGCGATTGCAGGCTGAGTTGAAGAAAAGAACAACTAAGCGAATCAATCGAACAAAGAAAGAGAAGTCGCGAGGAACATACGAAGAATTCGTTTCCAAAAATGAGAAAATTACAAAATTCCTGGTCATGGCAAAAAAGGTCGCCCCAACAGACACGACGATATTGATTCAGGGAGAGAGTGGGACCGGCAAGGAGGTAATGGCCAGGTATATCCATCGGTTTTCTGGACGACAGGATGAACCATTTATCGCTATTAATTGCGCAGCCCTGCCATTCAACTTATTGGAGTCTGAGTTGTTTGGTCATGTAAAGGGTGCATTCACGGGAGCGGATCGAACTAAAGATGGATTGCTGACCAAAGCTGAAAAAGGGACGATATTTCTGGATGAAATCGGGACACTGCCTCTGACACTTCAACCCAAACTGCTGAGAGTCATCCAGCAGAAAGCAGTCAGACCCGTTGGTGGTATTGATTTGATTCCGGTTGATGCCCGAATTATTGTTGCCACGAATAGCGATTTGAGGGCGATGATGGCTGACGGGGCGTTTCGCGAAGACCTTTACTACCGGTTGGCTGTTTTTCCGATCAATCTTTGTCCACTAAAGGAACGCCAGGAAGATATTGCATTGCTGGCCAGATATTTCATTTCCAAGACTGAGCCCAAGCATCCCGGAATTTCACAAAAAGCACTTCACATTCTCAATAGCTATTCCTGGCCTGGTAACATCCGGGAACTTGAGAACTGTATCGAATTTGCAATGATTCTGGCTGATAATACTCAAATTACCCTGGAACACCTGCCCGGTTATCTGTTTCAGAATACTGAAAGCTCCCTGGAAACACTCAGCCAGAATTTTCCGACTCAGAAAGAGATGGAGAAACAATATACCCGCTTGGTGTTGATTCATACGAATCAGAACAAAAAAGAAGCTGCCAGAGTTCTTGGCATCAGTGTCCCTACTCTCTGGCGGCGCTTGAAGACGTATGGTGCATAGTCGTTAATAAAGCAATTTTTTGTGATCCCGAAATGGGAAAGCAGATGTCATGTCCACAACCAGCCTCCGGCTTTCAGCCAATCTTCAGAAGATGTGTAGCCAACCAAATCTGCCAACGATACCCCCCCCCTCAATCCTGGCTTTGTGCACAACATTGATCATCACGTTTTCAAGATCAGCTTGAGATTTCAATGGTCTGATATTTTCCAGGCCGCTTTTCAGAAGTCTTGCTGGAATAGGCAAACATCATGGGGTTGAATATCAGCGTTTCTAATTCTGGATGCATCCGGAAGATTTCTGTAAATCTCATATCTTGCACTCGTTTGTTTGAAATAGAATCTCTTTGTCGGATCATCAATGGTTCTTTAACCCATTTGATATATTTTTATTTGATTACCTGCATCACTTTTCTATATGCAAACACCCTTTTCAAGTTGAAAAGGGTGTTTGCTTAAAATCAATCCATTGTATTTTTAATTGCCTGTAATTTAAGGATATTAAAAACTACTAGTTTCGGCACACTATTCGCAACTTACTCCACCGACTGAACATTCATGAGCAATCGGTCACAACATTCAACTTCCCACTTTAATGTGGATAATGCCTTCCATGAAATTGAAGAAAGGAAAAACAAACGATGGATGCTAAGGAGATAAAAAACATTGTTATCGTCGGAGCGGGATTAATGGGTAGTGGGATTGCCCAGGTATTTGCCACTGCCGGATATGACGTTACCCTTTTCGACGTGAATGAGAATGCGCTTGAACTGGGAATGCAAAGAATGGATGCATCCCTGAATGCATTGGTGGAGTCAGGCAAGATCTTGCACAAAGATATTCCCTCAATCCTCAACCGTGTTAAACCGTCTGCAGATTTGGAAGCAGCAACCAAAAAAGCTGAATTTGTGTTAGAAGCGGTGCCAGAAAACATTGATATAAAAAAGGACGTTTTCAGGAAACTGGAAGCATTTTGTCCAAAAGATGCGATCATAGCAAGTAATACGTCAGGGTTGAACATTTTTGATGTTATTAAACTAAATCATCCCGCACGATTGGTTGCTGCCCACTGGTATCTACCTCCGCAAATCATTCCATTGGTGGAGATAGCGCCAGGACCGGAAACAGACCCAGAAATAGCCGAAGTGACAGCCCAATTAATGGAACGCATTGGTAAAAGACCGATTAGAATGAAAAAGTATGTTCGCTCCTTCATCGTGAATCAGATTCAAAATGCGATTTCGGCTGCAACCTTTAAAATAATGTCACAGGATGTCGTAGATTATAAAGATATCGATTTGGCTGTTAAATGCTCTTTGGGGATTCGGTTGCCTGTCGTGGGTGTCGTACAGACTATAGATTTCACAGGGCTTGATACAGCAAGTGATATCTTGAATAGTCTTGGAACAAATGTTCCTCAGATCGAAGACAAAGTGAAGCAAGGGCATCTTGGAGCAAAAACGGGTAAGGGGTTCTACGATTATGGTGGTAGAAGTGAAAATGACATCCAAAAAAAGAGAGATGCCCTCTACTTGAAGGTGCTTGATCTTTTAACCGAGATACATGCCTTCGATCCTGTTTAGGGTTTTTAATCGTTTTTACGTATTACCTGACTCTTCCTGCTGATATAGTTCGTGTCCCTAAAATATTTAATGTGCTCCTTTTAAAGATGATTTTTTTGGCTGAGATGCAAAGTGTTACGTAAAAGTCGCTTAGCACCCGTAGAGAGAGTTTTCAGCGTTAGTACCAGGTAAATTTTTGAGATGTCCAATCTCGATATTTATAGGGGAAAGCAGCACTATAAATATTAAAAGCAATTCGTTGTTATTTTGAAATCAAAATTGTTTGGAGGTTTTTATGGCAAAAAAATACTATGATCTATCCGTGCCGGTAGGAGATTTCACGCCGGATTGGATGGGTCATCAACTTATGCAAGACACCTGTTTACAAAGAGTTCACCGGCACGAAATTCCGATCGAACCCGGGATGAGCCGTCAGGTGAGTGAGTACATTGGGATCTGGCATAAAGGGACCCATTTTGATGGCCCGACTCACCACGAGGAAGGATCCCCAACTGCTGACCAGATTCCACTGGACCGGTTCTACGGGACGGGGGTTATCGTTGACTTCAGGTATATGAAAAAATGGGATGTTGTGAGCGTCAAAGATCTGGAGAATGCAAATCCCAAGATTGAAGAGGGCGATATCGTGATCATGAATACCGGTTGGCATCATTACTGGCGGAAAAATGACTATATCTACTATAACCACTATCCCGGATTGTACACGGAAGCCGGTGAATGGCTACTGGAAAAGAAAGTCAGGATGATGGGCGGAACCTGGGGTGCAACGGATCATCCGTTGGCTCACTATCCGCTTAGACATATGTACCATGGATTGTGGGACGAATATAAGAAGGAAACAGGGAAAGATGCAGATAAGGAATTTCCCGATTACGAACCCTGCCATCAGATGTTTTCCTCAAATGGAATACCGGCCTTTGAGAATGTCGGAGGAGAAATCGACGAGGTGACCGGCATGCGTTGTACCATTGCCGCATTTCCATTCAGATTTGCTGATGCCGGCCATATGACTCGAGTAGTCGCAATTGTAGACAATTAATGGAGGGGATAATGACAACTAAATTACATGATCTATCGCAACTCTTCACTTCCGGCGCTGCGATGTGGCCCAGATTCGCAAAGGATATTCAATATGGAGACAGTACCTTTATTGGAATACATTCCACCGCCTGGGGTGATTTTAATCATCCCGGTTGGTACGACATGGGACAGGGGTTCCCCTTCAACCAGGGATACTGCCCCATGGGAGCCTTTAAATGGTGGGGGCATCTGCATGCCGGTACTCATATCGATGCGCCGCTTTACGCCATCCCCGGAGGCACTTCAGCCGATAAGCTACCCCTGGAGAATTTTCACGGGAAAGGTGTTATAGTGGATATGCGTCATAAAGAGAAGTGGGACACAATCACGGCGGAGGATTTTGAGAAAGCAACACCCAAAATCGAAGAAGGGGATTTTGTCGTCGTAAACACGGGCTGGCACCATTGGTTTAAGCCGCTAGGTCATGGTGATAAAGCCTATGAGTATTTTCATTACTACCCCGGTCTTGTCCCCAGTGCAGCCGAATGGTTAATTGAGAAAAAGGTTAAAGCAATTGCCGGAACATGGCCTGTCTGTGACCATTCTCTTTGCTTCGCCATTCCGAAGTGGATGCCCTGGCTTGTCAATGATTACAAGAAAGAAACCGGTAAGGAGAACCCCAAGGAGGATATCGAAGGGCTTGGCGATTGGGAGGAGTGCCTGATCATGCTGCTGAAGGCTGGAATCGCATGCGTTCAAAATGCCGGTGGAGATATAGATGATGTCACCGGAAAGCGAATGGACTTTGCCGCCTGGCCTGTCAACATGGAACATGCTGATGCTTCCATGGTTCGCTTGGTAGGCATCGAGGAATGAAAGGTTTTTTGGCAGGTGAGTAGGGTTATCACCTGCCGCTTTTTTCCAGAAGTATGTTCCCTTGCTTTAGCAGAACCTCAGGGGATCAGGATATTACGCCCGGAATTGGCGTTGTTCTTTTTCATATTGTCAATAACACTATTGGCATCCGCCAATTTTGCCACCGTACTGATGATTGGTTTTATAAGACCGCGTTCCACCATGTCGATGGCTGTATAGATATTGGCCAGGCTGCCACCTCTGGATCCCTTAACGGTGATCTCTTTGATAATGAGGTCGAGGGAGGGGATATTCAGCATCTGTTTGTCTGCATATCCCACCATGACAACCGTGCCCCCCGCTTCAATCTTCTCATAGATTGCCTCCCAGTCGTCAAGACTGCCGGAGGCATCAATGATTTTGTTGAACGATATATCCGAAGGAAGATCCCGGAACCTTTCGATACAATAAGTTTCATGGGCACCCAAATCTTTACTCTGGGAAAGTTTAGTGTCATTGATGTCCAGCATGATGGCATATCCCCCGCTTAATAATACAAACTGCAGTACGTGGATACCGATGCCACCGGCGCCGATGATCACTACCCTGTCGCCGGCTTTGACCTGTGCAATGTCCACTACTGCATGGAGGGATGTTGTCACGGCATCTGTGATCACGACAGCGTCCTCATCGGAGAGTTTATCCGAAATTTTAACCAGGTTGTAAGCTGGGATTTTTATCTTTTCGGCAAAACCACCATTGTTGCCAAGACCGATGTGATATTGAGGACTACTGCACAAGCGGTCGTCTCCGGATCGGCAATGTAGACATTCTCCACAGGCGACATACACATATACGACACCCCGGTCACCGATCTGCCAGCCTTGTACACCGGGTCCGATGGCGTCAACCACCCCGACAATTTCATGGCCGGGCACCCCCGGTAAGGTGGCCGTATGCCCCGGTTTTTCATAGTATCCCGACATAAATTTCAGATCACTGCCACAGATGGCGCAAGCGCTTACGGAGAGTATAATCTCTCCCTGGGAGGGTACGGGATCTGCCATATCCATCAGTTCCAACGGTTTTCCAAATTGTGTGACGGCCATTGCTTTCATTGGTTTTTCCCTAAAAGGGTTTTAAAATATTGATAAACTCGCAAATTAATGAACTCAATTCGTTGAGCGGAGAGTAACGCCTGACCCGTCATTTTAACACCGAAAATAATCAAAGGCAGCATCGGTCAATATCGTGGTTGCGTTTTCAGGCCGGACAGTATCTTGTGCCAATAATTCTATTGCGGTATGAAGTAATGGCTCTTCTGACTCACCTACGTTTATTTGACTCCCCCCAAGAATTCTATAGAGTATCGTTGCACCGGTAAATGCAACGACTCTGCTACAAATGCGCTCCCATAACCGGGAATTGCCTTCCTGATATATTGTCAATATCCCCCCCACGGCTTTTCTACAGTCACGGGTGTTTCCGGTGGCAAATCCCCAGATAAAATAGTGACCGAGAAAAAAGCCCAGATCGTATGCCGGATCGCCATAACTTGAGCTTAGTTCATGATCAATCACACCGATTGTCGAATCACCGATAAGAATATTCTTGGGGCAAAAGTCCAGATGCACCAACCGGTTCTCACGACCAGCGTTGGCTTTTTGCTGCAATTCGTGCAAATGGCGGTTCACAGTCCTATTAAGCGTGTCTGTTGGAATATCGACTGTCCTCAACAACAGCATTTTCTCCCAATGATCGATATCGACTTCTTTCCCCCCCCAAAGTGACGGAATCCCTTTTGTTGCATTATAGCTTTCAACCAGAAACTGACTTGCCATCATGGCCACATTCAGATCGAATTTACCCTGCTGCAATTCGTCTTCAAGTAGGCGACCTCCAGAGCAAACTTCGGTTAGCAGGAGCGTAAACGTTTCATCGTCAAAGTGCAGGACATTCGGGATTTCTATGCCTTCGAGATGACACGCTTTCAGCAATTTCAGCGCTTTTTGTTCCGTAGCCAGCCTTGCAGGGGGTATTTGACGCAATGTTCCCGCTAAATCATCCGACTTGGGGACATTACCGGCATGTTTCACAAAGATATACCGTCCGTCATCCAATTGTATACGGAAAACATGGTTCATTTTTCCGCCGCTCACCTCGGATAATCCATGAATATTTCCCAACTTACATTTTCGAATGAGATCCTGCAGCCAGTCGTGCTGTATCATATCGTACCTCTGGTCACCTTCACAAACCCGGATTTTATGGCATATCGTTTAAGCATTTTAGAGAAAAGGGATCACCTGTTTTCATGTCAATGAGTTACTATTTGTACTAAATCTGTACCAAAACGGTAAGCCCCAATCCCGTCTTTTGTGGCACACTTATTGGAGGTTATTTACGTTCCTGATCCATCCAAGTGAGATTGTCATCTTCGGGATCCCTGGATAAGACCTTTTATTTATAGACTGTGCACGCTTTCGCGACCAAAATATTCCATCGTTTCCATCTACACAGGAAGGTGGTTCCAAGACGGACTTCTTTTCAAATTGAAAATGGCGTTGTTGTCATGTTGAAACGCCCCCTTAAAAATAACTCCATCATCAGGTGAAGCAATATGGCTTTTGAAAAAACAAAGTTTTCAACGATACTCATAGGGCTGGAAAAATTACTAAGGATAACAGCCAGTCGGGATTCACAGTTTAAAAAACACCTCTCCAAAAAAAATGTGATTGTTCAGATAAAGATTGCTGACAATTCTGCGGGACGCTATTTTACGTTCAAAAATGGTAAGGTGACGTCAAAGGGCGGAATCTGCCCCAACCCCGACGTCACGCTTTTTTTCAGAGATTACCAGAAGGCCGTGGAGTTGATGGTTCCACCCTTTGACTATCAGGGCAGAATAGACGCTGCCAAAAACTTTCAAATGGGTATGGAGGGTCCGGATGAATTGACGGTATGGTTTACAGATATTCTGAGCCTGATGACCTCTTCCAGAGAAGTCTATGGAACCGACATGGGCAAGGGCGTAAAACGGTATACTAATAATACCAATGGCGGACCGGTTTTTGTTTACGTCAAGGATGATAAGATCATTCGTATTACACCGATCGATTTTGATGATGACGATCCCCAGTCATGGACAATTGAAGCCAGAGGGAAGACCTTTTCTCCGCCCAGAAAGACAACAATTTCGCCCCACTCACTTTCATGGAAGTCGATGGTGTATTCACCCGACAGAATATTATATCCGATGAAACGGGTCGATTTCGATCCAAATGGAGAACGCAATCCTCAAAATCGTGGTACATCCAGTTATGAACGAATCAGCTGGGACGAAGCGACCGATATTGTTACGAACGAAATTAAGCGGGTCAAACAGACATACGGCCCCGGCGCCATATTGAACGGCAGTGGTTCTCATCATACCTGGGGAGTACTGGGATATTGGCTAAGTGCGCGGAATCGTTTTTTTAATTCCATCGGCTTTACTCCCGTCGCCAGTAATCCGGACAGTTGGGAAGGTTGGTTCTGGGGAGCGATGCACCATTGGGGGAACGGCATGAGGCTGGGTGGAGGTGAAGCCTACGGAACGGTTGAAGACTGTTTGCAAGAATGCGAAATGGTTGTCTTCTGGGCCAGCGATCCTGAAGCGACAAGCGGGGTATATGGGGCAGGTGAAGGCACCGTTCGCCGTCAATGGCTGAAAGAGGTCGGCATCAAACTGGTCCACATCGATCCATATTACAACCATACCGCTGCTCTATTCGGAGGCAAATGGCTGGCGCCACGACCTGCTACCAGTCATGCACTTGCCATGGCGATCGCCTATGTCTGGATAACAGAAGATCTTTATGACAAGGAGTACATTGCAAAAAGAACCACGGGATTCGATGAGTGGAAAGCATATGTATTGGGAGAAGAGGACGGCATACCTAAAACGCCAGAATGGCAGGCAGCTGAAACTGAAATCCCTGCCAAGGATGCCCGGGCGCTCGCTCGTGACTGGGGCGGGAAAAAGACCTACCTGGCGGCTGGAGGGATTAACGGTTTTGGAGGTGCCTGCCGCAATGCCACCGGAACCGAATGGGCCCGGTCCATGGTTTGCCTGATGGCGATGCAGGGTTTGGGAAAGCCCGGTGTAAATATGGGATGTATGCAACAAGGAACACCGGTGGATGAATCCTTTTTCTTTCCCGGATATTCGGAGGGCGGTATGTCTGGCGATATTGCAGCAACGGGCCTTGCCGTCAACATGTTTCAACGCATGCCGCAACTGCCGACGATAAACACAGTTTATCAATCAGTGCCACGACTATGCATACCGGAAGCTATTCTGGACGGTAAGGCAACGGGATATCCAGCAGACGGAAAAGCCATCGAAGGACAGTTCATACCGATTCAATATCCGGCTCCCGGAGCACCGCTCATCAAGATGTACTATAAATACGGTGGATCTCATTTTGGAACGATGGTGGAGACCAATCGCTATGCCAAGGCTTATCGGTCTGATAAAATTGAGTTTGTGGCAAATCAATCGATCTGGTTGGAAGGGGAAGCAAAATTTGCGGATGTTCTCCTGCCTGCGTGTACCAATTTTGAGAGATGGGACATCAGCGAATTTGCCAATTGCGGCGGTTATATCCAACGTAGTTACAATCAATGCAATCATCGGGTTGCGGTGTTGCAACATAAATGTATTGAACCCCTGGGAGAGTCGAAATCTGATTTCCAAATATTTCTTGAGCTAGCTAAAAAACTGGGTTTGGCGGCAGTATTTTCAGAAGGGTCAACAGAATTGGATTGGTGTAAACGACTTTTCAATGCGACTGATATTCCGAAAGCAATGTCGTGGAAAAAATTTGCAAAAAAAGGATACTATGTCGTTCCGCCACCGAAACCAGAATTAAGAGCTCCTGTTTCTTTCAGGTGGTTTGCGGAGGGGCGTATGAAAGACACTCCCGATTTGGCTTTTTTGCCCGGCAATTATTCAGGTGATTTTGGACACGGCTTGCAAACGCAATCCGGGAAATTCGAATTTGTTTGCAACAGCCTGAAACGGTATGACCCGGATGACCCGGAAAGACCGGTAATGAACAAGTATATTCATTCGTGGGAAGGGCATCACACTAAAGACCTTTTTGAAAAATATCCGTTGCACATGATTTCCCCGCATCCTCGTTATTCATTTCATACCCAAAGTGACGGAAAAGACAGTACCATAAATGATATCAAGGAACACCGGGTTCTCGTGGATGGGTACTATTACTGGGTTATGAGAATGAATTCAAAAGACGCGCAAGCCCGTGCTATCGGGGACGACGACCTGGTCAAAGTGTTTAACGACAGGGGGGCTGTCATCTGTGCAGCGCAGTTAACTGAGCGACTTCCTCCCGGTACGACCCACTCCTACGAGTCCGCGGCAGTCTACGACCCTATCGGCATCCCGGGAGAATCACCTGATCGGGGTGGTTGTGTCAATATTTTAACCCCGAAACGACCGATCATCAAGAAATCTCATAGTACGGCAGCAAACTCCTGCCTGGTGCAAATTGAAAAATGGAAGGAAAACTAAGATGAAAAAATGGAACCTGATTATTGATGTTGAAAAATGCGAAAACTGCACCAACTGTTTTCTGGCATGCAAAGACGAGTTTGTAGACAACGAATTTCCAGGCTATTCCGCAATGCAGCCCAGACACGGCAACTACTGGATGAATATCCATAAAAAAGAGCGGGGACAATATCCGATGATTGATGTCGCCTATCTGCCGGTTCCCTGCTTTCATTGTGATGATGCGCCCTGCGTAAAAGCAGCAAAGGACGGTGCTGTTTATAAAAGGCCTGATGGCATTGTGATCATCGATCCCCAAAAGGCAAAGGGACAGCCTGACATTCTCAAAACTTGTCCCTATGGCGCCATCTGGTGGAATGAAGAGGAACAGCTGCCCCAGAAATGTACCCTCTGCGCACATCTACTGGATGATAACTGGAAGGAACCCAGATGTGTCAATGCATGCCCCACCGGTGCTTTGCAGATTGTGAAGTTAGATGACAACACAATGCAGGAGATTGCAAAAAAGGAGGACCTTAGATTTTATAACAAAAGTGAAAAAACCAAGCCGAGGGTCTATTATAAAAACCTTTATCGATATACCGAGTGTTTTATCTGTGGAAGTGTGGCTGTCACCAAAGATGACATAACAGATTGTGTTGAGAATGCTGACGTGATTCTTCTGGATCAATCCGGCGATAAAGTTGCTGAGACAAAAACCGACACCTATGGTGATTTCAAATTTGACCGTCTCCAGCCAAATTCGGGTACCTATCGTGTCACAATCAACCATCCTGATTTAGATACGAAAGAAGTCACAGCCGAACTGACCGAAAGTGTCAACATCGGCGTGATCTCTTTATAACCGGTTGGTATTCTTAAACGCTAATACTGCATCCATAACTCTACTGGTCTGAATTCGTTGGATTCGATTGAAAAAAGGGACTTTCACCAGAAAATCGCCACTCGAAAAGAGCTTACTTCGCCAGTTTAAAAATAGAGAGTACATCCGCTTTGAAGAGTTTTTTAAAATTACCGACAGGCTGCTTTTCGGTGCATCTCGCAGCCATTTCGTCCAAGCGGTCATCCGGAATTGCCAGATCCTGCAGACTGACAGGCAAACCGATACTTTTGTAGAAATCTTTGAGACAGGTAATCGCTTTCAACGCAGACTCTTCCGGAAATTCGTATTCCGGCTCCAAATTAAATACACGCTGGCCGAATTGAACAAATTTTTGCACATTTTCCGTGTATACGTGATGCATCCAGGCCGGGATCAGCACACTGAGTCCGGCGCCGTGGGGAACGTCATAGAAAGCGCTGAGTTCATGTTCGATTTTATGCGAACCCCAATCGGGAATACGGCCTGTTCCCAGCAAATCGTTATGCGCCAGCGTACCCGCCCACATGATTTCTGCGCGGGCATCAATGTTGTCAGGATCACGAAACAGAATCTGGGCATTACGGATGACGGTTTTAAGAGTCGCTTCGAGTAAACGGTCTGTCACTTCCACATGTGGCTCTTGTGTAAAATAGCGTTCGATCATATGAGCTGTAATGTCGGCAATACCGATCATGGTTTGATTAATCGGGAGTGTAAGTGACAATTCCGGATTAAGAATCGAGAATTTAGGGCGGAGAAGGGCAGAAATAACAACACGCTTGTACAGCCCGTCTTCTTTGGTGATAACGGATGCACCACTGGTTTCACTTCCTGTTGCCGGAATGGTCAGGATGACAGCGGTGGGCAAGGCCTGGGAAATTTCTCTTCCTTCGAAGAAATCCCATACATCGCCATCATAAGGGACACCCATGGCAATCGCTTTGGCAGAATCAATCACACTGCCTCCGCCGACGGCAAGAATGAAGTCAATATTTTCTTGACGGCAGATTTCAATGCCCTGATTAACCATGCTCAGTTGCGGATTAGGCTGGACGCCGGAGAGTTCCACCCATTCAAGACCGGCCTCCTTCAGAGAGTTGCATACGCGGTCATACAGGCCGGTTCGCTTGATGCTGCCACCACCGTAGTGCATCAGCACTTTGTTCGAATAGGCTAGAAGTTCATTACCAACAGTCAATTCTGTTTCTTTACCAAAAATAATTTTTGTTGCGTTTTCAAAAATAAAGTTTTGCATGCTAATATCTCATTTTTATGTTTACCAGATTATGTAAATAATTCGGGCTGCGGTAAAGACCTCCTTTAGCTCCTGTATAGCCCGCATGATCAGAACCTGTTTTTTTTGTGTCTATACACTCTTTTTTTCAAAGATGTGGTTGATCGTCAAGGACAAAGAGCTGCAACGAGTTGTGCTGAATGACATCACATCGTATCCTCCTGCATAAAAAACCAGGTCCTTTGGAGCTCAACAAAAAAGTATCAAGTATTCCGAGTTATGCTGTAGTTGTGAATTCGAAACGGACTCTCCTTTGGAATAATAGATGTTATCCTCCAGGCCCACCCGTACCTATCCCCCCCCATAGCAATTATCGCATAGCGGATCGGCAGATGATCCTTGACAATACCAAAAGCAGACCAGGTCGCATTTTCCGGCAACATATGATGTGGTCATGCAGAAAATGGACACAAAGAACAGCAAAGCATCCGCTTTTCAGAAAATCAACTATCAAGAGATATGGATCTTATATTTTCATAAATAATCCGAGCTTAACTTTTTCAATAAATATCTTGACATAGTGGATATTTTTTGAAAGTGTTTATTCGAAATATAAAAACGACTTGCATAATATAAAAGTACCTTCAAATTAGTAGCAACAGGTAATCGATGAAACATAAAAAAATTACGGTTGAAGAGCACTTTTCAACGATAGAGCATCTGGACAAACTGAGGGCTATTTTTGACAAGAGCTACCCTGTCCAGGAAGTCATTGACGAAGAAAAATGTATCCTCAGTGATGCTCCTTTTGTATCGAATACGAATTCCCCGTTCTTTAGCGAAATAATCAAGAACCTTCTGGATGTGGATGAAGGTAGAATAGCGCAAATGAATGCCTGCGGGATTGATATGCAGGTTCTTTCATTTGTAGCCCCCGGGGTTCAGATTTTCGATACTGACACGGCGGTAAAAATGGCCAAAAACGTGAACGACAAGCTGTCCCAAATCATTAAAGAACATCCGTCAAGGTTCGCAGGCCTGGCTGCCCTTGCCTTGCAGAATCCTCCTGAAGCGGCCGATGAACTGGAAAGGTCTGTCACCGAACTGGGCTTGAAAGGAGCATGCATTTTTCCACACACTAAGGGTGAATACCCCGATGATAAAAAATACCGGGTCGTTTTCGAGCGAGCGCACACCCTTGGCGTTCCAATCTATCTGCATCCCAGAGGACTCCCCTCCAACATGATTGATTCTTACGCGGACTATCCGTTTCTAGACAGCCCCATACTGGGATTTGCGGCATTAACCAGCTTGGCCGCCATACGCCTGATCTGCAGCGGTATATTTGACGAGTATCCCGATCTCAAGATTATACTGGGTCATATGGGAGAGGCAATACCATACTGGCTATGGCGGATTGACAACTTCTGGAAAAAAGGTCCATTGGCAGAGAAATGCCAGAAAACGCCCAGCCAGTATTTTAAAAATAATTTCGTGGTTACGACCAGCGGAATGTTTCATGAACCGGTACTGAAATTTACGCTATCGGTACTGAATCCTGAAAACATTATGTTTGCGACTGATTATCCCATGGAGTCGACCGCTGAAGCCGTAAAATTTATGGAAGAATCTTCAATCAGCGAGGATGACAAGAAAAAAATCTGTTACCGCAACGCCGAAAGGGTTTTTTCCCTGACAAGCTGAACGGCGATAAAAATAAAAACGACCTGTTATAGTAATCGAATTGCACATTGGTCTCTCATTGGAGAAATGAAATGGGTGAGAACGGATCTCTGGAATCAAAAATCGTCCGCTGGTCTCGAATTATCTCTTTGATCGGATTGGTTGGTTTGCTTGTATTGGCATTTATTACAGTGTTGGAGGCGATATTGCGATCGTTATTCGGCATTTCAATTGCAGGGGTGTCCGATATTTCTTCCCTTGTCGTCGCTATCGCTGTGTGCGCCTGCTTTCCTCTTGTATTTGCAAGCCACGGAAATATTACCGTTAGTTTTTTTGCAAACGCAGTTGGAGTCCGGGGTAAAGCGATTCTGGAATGTTTCGGAACCCTGGTTTCGATGTTCATTTTCTGTCTGTTATTCTGGCAATTTATTGTCTATGCCAATGAACTTACGGCCAGTAATGCAACCACCTGGATTATACTCTGGCCCACTGCTCCCTGGTGGTATGCAGCAACCTTTCTAATCGGGCTTTGTATTCCCGTGCAGTTGATTCTGTTTTTTTCAGACCTGAAAGTGGCATTGACCGGGAAAGAAGAGAAAGAGAACAAAAACCAGAATGACAAGAAAGGAGCTCAACAATAATGGATCCGATACTGCTGGTTGTCTTATCTATCGTAGGGATGTTTTTATTGATTATTTTTAATGTTCCCATTGGCATTGCCATGTCTACTGCCGGGGTGATCGGATTTGGTTTGATGACCACATTTGATGCCGCTTTTTCGGTCCTTGCCACAGAAAACATCAGACATCTTTCAAGTCTTGATATGGCAGTGATTCCCTTGTTCCTGCTCATGGGGAATTTTGCCAATACCGCTGGTATCTCGTCGGATATATACAATGTGGCAGATGTATTTTTGGGTCATCGGCGTGGGGGTCTGGCCATGGCAACGGTAGGTGCTTGCGGTGTTTTCGGCTCGGTTTGCGGATCATCCGTTGCGACCGCTGCGACTTTCGGTCGCGTCGCTTTGCCTGAGATGATCCAAAGACGATATAGCCCATCGCTTGCCACGGGTTGCATTGCAGCCGGCGGTACGCTCGGAGGATTGATCCCCCCTTCGGTTTTTCTGATCGTTTACGCAGTCATTGCCCAGGAATTCATCATTGAGTTGTTTCTGGCAGCCGTTTTTCCAGGCATTCTGACGATTTTGTTGTATTTTATTGCCACCAGTATTTTTGTCAGGCTCAGTCCAACGGCAGGGCCTGCCGGAGAGAGAACAAATTGGCCAGACCGATGGCGGGTATTGGCCAAGAGTTGGCAGGCAATTCTGTTGATCGGTTTTATCGCCATCGGCATCTATGGCGGGATCTTCACGGTGTCAGAATCTGCCGCATTCGGCGCAATCCTGGCTTTTCTGTTTGCTGTGTTACGGGGTCGGATGACCTTCCCGCTTTTCTGGGAAGCCCTGAGCGGAACAGCGGTTACCGCCGGTATGATTTATATTATCATCCCTGGAGCCAATGTCTTCAACTATCTGGTTGTTGTTTCACATATCCCTGAATTTCTGACTGAAAGCATTGTCTCTTCCGGATGGCAGCCCTATATCGTTCTTCCATTGATTCTGCTGCTCTACATTATGATGGGCAGCATTTTAGAATCTGTGGCCGCCATGGTATTGACCTTGCCCTTTATCTTACCTCTAATAGTAGCCATGGGTTATTCTCCCGTCTGGTGGGGAATTGTCAATATTGTGGTTATAGAAATCGGTTTGATTACACCGCCCATCGGATTAAATGTTTTTGTTATTCATGGCGTGGCAAAAGAGTATCCTCTCAAGGTTATCTTCAAAGGCATCCTCCCCTTTTTGGGGGCGAATATCATCAGCCTCGTGCTGATTGTTGTTTTTCCGGCCATCTCACTGTGGCTTCCAGCTCTTTTTAAATAAAACCTTTTTACATGGGGTTTTACCAGTAAGTGGGGGATAGATCCATAGCATTATACTCAATCGGAGTATTTTGAATAAATCATGAACTTTCATAACTAAGGAGAAAAAGATGAGAAAACGTTTATTGACCAGTTTCTTGGCTGTAGCGATGTTAATTGGGACATGCAGCGCATCGGCTGAACCCGTTAAACTGAAGTTTGCGACCTATGCTCCACCGAAATCGGTCTCAAATACCGTTGTGTTTAATGACTGGCTTAAAAAAATGAACGCCGAGGGCACAGTCAAAGTGGACAGTTACATGGGCGGTATTCTGGGAAAAGGCGGACTCATATACAAAAATCTGCAGGACGGGGTGGCTGATATGAGCTATATCGTACCGGATTGGATAATAGGGCAATTCCCCGATGATCAGGTGCTCAACCTTCCTTTTATGTCGAAAAGTGGAAAAGAAAGTAGCCTGTCCGCCTATGCCCTGTATCAGAAAGGACTGCTCACGGGCTATGACGACATTAAGGTGTTGGGGCTGTTCGCCACGGGGGTATACTATATTCAAAGTTCTTACCCGATTCGAAAACCGGGAGACCTCAAAGGAAAAAAAATCGCCGTGTTCAGCAATTTTCATGCTGACATCATCAAACAATTGGGGGGGATCGGGGTCGGGATGCCAGCGCCTAAAGTTGCGGAAAATATGAGCCGCGGGATTATTGAAGGGTGGATCAGCGATATAAGTGCAGTGTTCGCCTTCAGGGTGAATGACGTTGCCAAACACCACCTGATGCTTCCATTTGGGAACTCTACCCTTTTGGTTGCCATGAACAAAAAAGCGTACGCAAAACTTTCCCCGGCAGCCCAGGCAACCATTAACAGGCACAGCGGAGAAGTGCTGGTGCGGAAATGGGCCAAAATGATGGATGACCAGGTGGAAATAAAACTTGCACTGCTAAAGAAAGATCCCAAACACTCAGTTGTCATCCCGACAGCCGAAGAGCTGAAACAGTGGAATATTGCAATTCAACCGGCAATAGACAAATGGAAAACCGCCGACCCCAAACGGGAAATGCTGACAAACGCGTATCAAAAAGAGCTGGACAACATCCGGTCCGGCATGTAGCGCGTACCCCAGACACGATTGTCCTGAAACCTCCGGCTCAGCAACGCAGCCGGAAAAAATACGGCAGGAGAGATGGGAGGCCTGTATGTGTCCCCCATCTCTCCATTGCTCAGAATCACCCTGAAAAAAAAGAAAGTCCGGAATCTAAGGGGGACTAGATGAGATTATGTATTGAATGTACGAGATGCTGGAACAAAGTGATACGGCTGGGTGTTCAGTTTTGTTATAAAAGCCCATTATGATGGCATGTGATATATAGGATGGTAACATGGATAACACACTAATTTATACTTTTTATGCGCGTTCCGGAATGGTCTTATATTTCGATCTCCTCTGTACCTTGCAGCGATTTTATTGAATGGAAACCTTGAATACAGATTTGTGACCTGTAAGAAAACGCTCTTCTCTGCATTCATTACAACCTTTTTTTTAAAATAGAAAAATTAAATGGGATGTTAAGAGAAAATTCAAATCGAAAAATGACTTTTAAAACCTTAAACCATCTGCGTTTGCGTATGTCGAAAATTTGAACAACTGGACTACAACAATATACTCGCTCTTATCATTCTATCAATTAAAAATCAGAAGGTATTAATGTGGCTATAGACCGAAAAACTGGACTACCAGAGAGTTGGGGTATAACCGTAGAGTTGATGGAAAATCCTCAATGCCGGATACCGTTCATAGAGCCGGATGCCATTCCCGAAAACCTAAAAGAAGAGTTAGGGCCCATTTACGACGACGCGCTTAATAAATGGGGAACCATCCCGCGTTTTTTCAAGATGTTGGCTTATTCTCCTGTCCTGATCGAGGCATGAAACTTGACCGAGTCTAGTATTCGCTTTTACTATATTAAAACTGATCCGGAATTTGTCAAGATATTGCAACTCATTATCATCAAGACTGCGATTATTAACCACAGCAACAACTGCTGCGCACACAATGTGGGGCTGGGACGGACAGTAGGCTTAACATGGGAACAAATCGACGCACTGGAGGAAGACGACTGGAAGACAAGCAAACATTTGACTTCTAAAGAAAAAGCTGCGGTTCGTTGGACCGAATCAGTGAGCGTCGGGAATGCCTATGATGATGATGATGAAGCTTTTCAGGAATTGAAGAAGCATTTTCCAACCAGGAAGATTGTGGAAATGACCTATTACTGCTCCCTGTGGAACCTATCTGGACGCTTGACTGAACCTTTCCACTTGACTGTGGAACCTCCAGGCAAACGCATCGGATTCAAGGTCGAATAGCTGTGGCTTGATAACAGCCAAAGGGAAAATGAGGTCAAGTATGCACAAATGTGTATCCATTTACAATTAGTCCCTGCCAACAAGTATAAGGAAATTAAATTGTTGCGCTTTATTCACGCACGCTAGAAATGAAAAAATTTATAGTGTCTTTCAGGACCTTTAATCTTATTTTCTTTTCAAAAAGCCATTTTACGAGGATTATGGATTTCGTGCTATTTCTAGGAAATACTTTGACAATGTAAGCTATAGTAGGAATCAACTTTCCTGTAGATGACATAAACTTGTAAATTATGAAAATAGAAACAAGAAAGAGAAGTTCAGCTGAAAAAATTCTGGATATTCTAATGGCATTTACACCCTATAATAACGAAATGGGGACAATGGAGCTCGGCGAAAAGTTGGAAATCAATGCTTCAACCGTGAGTCGCCTCATCAAAATTCTAACGAGTAGAGGCTTCCTCCTCCGTAATCCAAGGACAGGAAAATTCCGACTGGGAAAATCAACGGCTGATCTTGGTAATACAATAAATTATTACATGAGTGATCATCTGGTTACATGTGCTCAACCATTTATCGATGAATTGCGAGAAAAACTAGGACTGGTTGTGGGGCTTGAAATTCTGTCTGGCAATTTTACAACCCTGGTGTACAAAGCGTGGGGACAGCATAGGTTTTCCTCCTCATTTGGCGTGGGAGACAAATTACCGGCCCATATCGCCTCCGGTGCGAGAGCTATAATGGCTTTCTCATCATCTGAAATGGTAGACACCATGCTTAGAGGAGAACTTGAAGCATGGACCGAAAACTCTATTACCGATCGAAATGTAATAAAGAAAAAACTGGTTGAATTTAAGCGAAAAGGGGTATCATTTGATTATGGGGAGTGCAATATAAATCAACATTATGTCGCAGCGCCAATATTCAACCATACAAAAAAACCCATTGCTGCATTAGTAGTCGGAGATCTTGCAGAAAAAATAAAAGGTAAGTTTCCTCCCAGATTGGTTTCTCTTGTGAAGCAGACTGCGGCAGATATCTCATCCCAGTTGTTTTACTCAGATGATGACTAGTGTTAAGTCAACTCTAGAAGTTAGTAACAATCTGAGCCGGTGGGGACATGATTTTTCGTGTCCCCATTTTTCGGTGAAGCCGAAGCGACAAACGAGACTTGACATCGCACTAGTATTAAGTCAAAGCTCCCAGGCCGGACTATTCAGAACCGGCGTTATCCTGCTATGGATTCAGCACCAGCTTTCCAAGCACTTCGCCGGAGTCGATCATTTCATGGGCCGCTTTGGCTTCGGAAAGGGGCAGGACTTTGTAAATAGGCGGTTTAATTTTTCCCTTCGCTATCAGATCAAGCACTTGCTTTTTTACTTTTGTAAAACCAGCCGGATCTTCGTCATGGACATGGATGGAGAAATACTTGATGCCATAACAGAATTCACATCGACTTTGCAGGATGTGAATGATTTCCTCATCCTTGGGATAACCACCAAGAAAATTATAGAGAACAATCTGGCCATAAACCGCTAGCATGTCAAACTGTTTGCAGAAATCCTTGCCGGCCACCTGATCGTACACATAATTGACGCCTTTACCTTCCGTATAAGCCCGAACCTTCTCAACTGCGTCCTCCTGCTTGTAATTGAAGACGTCGGTTAAGCCCAGATTGCGCAGATAGCTGCACTTTTCCGCTGTACTAGCACTGGCAATAATACGCATCCCCTTATGCTGGGCCAGCTGAATTACCGCTGTACCCACACCTCCGGCCGCTCCACCGATGTATAGTGACTCTCCGGCTTTAGCATCCACAACACTGTTGAGAAGGCCCCAGGCAACATAGTAGTTATAAGCGCTGGCGGCAGCGTCAAAATTAATGCCCTCGGGCATGGCGACCACATCCTCAACTGTGACGGCCATATATTCTGTATTGGTACCCCAACAGGCCATATGCAATACATGTACAGGCTGTCCAACACTGAAACCCTTCACACCAGGACCCAGGGCTTCGATGCGGCCGGCCATTTCGTATCCGACCACCACGGGGAAGGGTTCTGTCAACCACTGGCACCGCCCGGTTCTCACTCTCCAATCGGCCTTGCAGACACCAGCCGACACCATTCTCACCAGAACCTGTCCCTCTTTCGGTTCTGGCATCGGCATATCCACATATTCCAAAACTTCGGGACCTCCAAACTTCTTAAATACAACGGCTTTCATCAATTCCTCCTTTTCTTTAATTCCAGCACTCTAGCAGTCTATCCACGGGGAGTATTGTCAACAACCCGGGGAATCGCTTCTGATTTCACGATTGGTCGCATTCCTGTCCATTGAACACTTCAGGGAGACCTGGGATGCGCCCAGAGTTTTTTGTTTCATCGGGCCGGCATTCGGTTTAAGGACCACTGTGGTTCCTGGCCGGATCAATTTTTTAATTCCGCCCAAGGGGGCCAGAACATCATGCAGCATTTTTTCAGGGTCTGTACCCCTGGCGATGGAGACTTTTGATTTTTTTATTGCTTTTTCCTCGTACAATTTTAGATCAAACTACAGGTTCCCAAGCAGGTGATAACTTCCAGTCGGCAATATCACTGAGTTTCATATCTCGTACTTCTGCAGATATAGCCACTTTCCGCATATGCAAATGTACGACAGCCGCCCCCGCCTGATAACACTTAATAAGCATCGTCTGCGATTTCCTCAGGCGTCAAGGGAATATATGGATTCGAATCCTCAGGAGTCACAGCACCGGTCTGTGCTGCAGTGATAATTGTGGTTGCCATAAATATGATCCGTATTTATTTTTTTGATGGGTACGCCAAGTCCGAGATGGACATCTTGAGCCCGGAGTTGGTAATGCGGGATTTCACTTTTCTGAAATCAACGAACGACCTTACTAAATCATTAATTGTGGCAGATACAAAGACAGGCTCGGAAAATAGATCACCAGTGCCAAGAGCCCTACGATGCAGGCTAAAAACGGCATGACCCCCTTGAATATATCGAAAAGCGGCACATCTTTGGCAACCCCGCTAATGGCATAAACAACGATCCCGAAGGGTGGCGTCAACGCACCGGCTACACTGGCGATTGTGAATACAATGCCAAAATGCACGGGATGAACACCCATTTGACTCGTGATGGGAAAAAGTATGGGAACCATTATCAGCGTCAACGCCAGTGAGTCGATAAAACAGCCGAGAACGAAGAGCACAGCCACGATAACCCATAAGGTGCCGCTGGTTGAATCTGTAACCCCTCCGATAAAAGATGCAATCGTGGCCGGAATGCGAGTGATGACCAGAAACACGTTCAAAACCATCGTGCCGATCAGAAGCATTCCCACCATACCGGTTGTTATACCGGTCTCCTTCAAAACGTTTTTAAAATCATCCCAGCTTAACCGCTTCCTGAGCAGTGCCAGAACAAGAACAATAAATGCGCCAGCAGCTCCGGCCTCAGTAGGGGTAAAAAGCCCGATGAAAATACCACCGATAATAACCGCAAATACGCCAATCAAGGCCCACATACCTGTTCCTGCCATCCATCGCTCTTTCCAGGTCGACTTGGGGCAGGGAGGCCCTATTGCAGGATCACGCCAGCACATTATTGAAATAGTCGCAATATAGAGCAAGGCCAGTATGAAACCAGGAAATATTCCACCAATGAAAAGCTGACCAATAGATGTCTCGGTAATGGCACCAAATACAATAAAAAGCAGGCTGGGGGGAATCAGACCCGACAGGATACTGCCAGCGCCAACAGCGCCCAGAGTCAGTTTGTCACTGTAACCGTATTTCCGCATCTCCGGCAGACACATGGCCGAAAATGTGACAGCCGAGCTAACCGGGTCTCCACTGCATGCGCCAAAGCCGGCATTCCCGACAATGACACTCAAGGCCAGCCCGCCAGGGAAATGACCGATCCATTTTCGAATTCCGGCGAAAAACTCCTGCGCCAACCCCGAGTGCAGCGCCAAAAATCCCATAAACACAAACAGTGGCACAACCGACCAGACATACATGCTCGCAGTTGTATATGGAACTGTCCCAAGGGTGACGAGGGCCGGGTTCCATCCCCGTACAACCGCAATACCCACTAGTCCAACCAGGCAAAAGGCGATATAGATGGGCATGCGCAGGAAAATTAAAAGAAAACAGATGACCAGTCCGATAAGACCGATGGCAAATAGACTCATTGCGTTATCCTCCCTGAAGCTCTACCTACAAAATGAATCAGGCGTATAAGAATAGCTACCCCCAATAAAGTCCAGCAAAAAGCAGCGATATAAATAAATGGATAATGAGGTATGTGTAAGACAGCGCTCATATACTCAATCTGCTCTACAAACAGACCTCTTTTTATGGTCTGCCAGACGGTAACTACGACAAGACCCAGCGACAAAATATACATAAAACAATCCAAACCTGCCTGAACTCTCTGCGGAAATTTGTCCACCAATACCCCGATGACGATATGACTTCCATTCATCTCCGTGTATGCAGCGCTTGAGAAAATAATAATAACCAGCATGAAACTGGACATTTCCACAAGGCCAGGGATGGGTTCACTGAAACCATAGCGCCCAACCGCATGAACTACCGTCACCAGCATCATAATGACCACAAATCCCATTCCAACTAATAGAACCCGGAGCAACAGGCGAGTAATCAACTGCTCCAGGGGCGAATCATGGTTCGATCTTAAACCGGTGCCCTCATTTTCTGACATCGACGTCCTCCTTGATATTAGATAAGCATGGATCGGCCAGGCACCTTCATCCCTTTGCATACAGGGCGGTCTCACAGAAAAGCCAACCATTGGCTATATGCGCCTGAAACCGATCCGGTAAAATTTTTATTTCTGGGCTGGGGCCCACTTTTTTAAGATGGCTCCACAGTCAGGACACGCCTCGTCAGGATAACCTGAGAACTGCTTGGAGAATTTTTTGGCATCGGCCAGGATAGCCCGGGCTTTTGCTTCTCCAACTTTCTTAGCTGCAGTTTTTAACCACTGCGCGTATACGGGTTGAACCGCCTTGACCCAACGGGCTTTCTCTGTCTTGGAAAGTTCGATTATACCGGGGCCTCCCTCCTTCTTATACTTCTTGTCAAGTATCCCTTTGAACATGATGTCATCCTTATCGAAATTGTATCCTTGAAGGGAATCGAACAATTGTCCTTTTTCCCCCTCAAAGAGCGCCTGAATATCGGGAGGCAAGCTATTCCAGGTATCCAGATTCATGACATGAACAAAAAGGAAAAGAGTTAAACTGGCCTCTGTGGAGTAGTGGGTGAGTTCGCCCATGTGCCAGACGAACTGTCCTTCCCATTCCAGTACGTTACCCGTGACAACACCTTTGGCCAAGGCATCATACATCTCTGAGGGCGAAAGGTTTTCCGCAGTAGCGCCAAGGGCCGTTATCGTATCCACACCCATCATACCCATGGTATGCAGCAGCTCACCTTTGAGATCTTCAAGCTTATAGATCGGTTTATTTGCAGTGTGAACGTGACTTAAACCGTTGGCATGAAATCCAAGAACTTTTACCCCTCTAAACTCTGCCTGTATTTCGGGATATTTATCAAACAGGGCCTTGGCAGTCAGCGCGGACGTTCGGGAACCCGGAAAGTCATAAAGGAATGGCAGCATGGTGACCTCGGTGAGCGGCCAGCGACCAGGATTTAGGGGAATCATCTGACAGGCAATGTCCGACAATCCGTTCATGGCAGCATCATAAAGATCGGTCGATTTGGCAATCTGTTCAGCAGGGTAGAGCGTAACCTTTAATTTTCCGTTGCTCTCCGCATCCAACCATTTGATCCACGCTTGATTGACAACCTTGTTCATGGGCGCTTCCGCAGGGTGCTGAGTGGCATAAGTCAACTTGTACGTTTTGGCACTTGCAGATGTAGCCGCAAAAAAGGCCATACACAATCCAATTACCATCGTTCCCATCCACAATCCGTGGTTTTTGGTAAGTCCTTTCATCATAGTTCCCCCCTTTTATGCTATCGTTATAACGCTTTTGATTTTACAGAGCTAGCGCTGAAATGCAAAACCCCGTACTTACGGAAAAAAAAACAACTCCCGGTATTTTCTGACTACAACCGACGACAAAACAAACGATGTCAGTCGTGCGTAATCAGCAATTAGTATACCAGAATAAAACGCACAATTTAATTCGTAATAACAACAAACTAAAAAAAGTACGGTGTGGGTATCGGAAAAACCTTTTCAATTTGAAAAGTTAAATTTCATATTTTAATTAGTATCGCAGGCAATATTGCAGACACGATACGTCTGACCGTTAGACTTGACACTCGTTGTAAATAGTTAACGAAAAAACAACGGAAATGGCGCTTATTGGTCACCTGATTTTACAATGGCTACCAAACAAACCAGCCTATTTATCAGATTGACTGTATTTCTCTCGCATCTCCTTATGTAACTTTTTCATGTGCTCAGTAAACCTCGGTCCCTCTTCATCCATCCTTTCCCTGAAACCTTCGCCAATTTCGGTATAGCTTTTTCGATCAATGATCGCCCAAACCGGATGAGGTTCTGCTGGCGGACATCCCGCAATAAAGATACCTTTCTTCCGGTGTTTTTTTAAACAATCTCCAATCAGGATGGTCTTATTGGGGTCCAAACCTTCAGGGAGTTCCTTTTTCTTGCCAATAAAAACAGAAACATCCGAATTTTTATCGTACTCATCCAGCGATTTCAAGCGCTCCATCGTCAGTTGCGCCAACCCCATACAACTGCTGCAAGCCCCTTCAGTATAAAAGGAGTATTCCGGATATTTTTCAAATCCTTCCAGATACGGCAACCAGAGGGACTTTTGAACCTCTTCGATGCTCCGACCAACCACATTGATCCTGTCTTCGTCAAATTCTCCCAGGCCCCGTTCTTTAGCCGGTTTAAAATATGCGACCTTATCAATATCCAGACCTACCATGCGACAAGCGGTCGCATCAAGTGCTACCGGGTCCTTTCCAGCAACAAGACATCCGAAATCAATAGGAATGGTAGAGTGGGGTCCAAATCCCTCGGCAGGGCGGATCATATCTGCTATGGTCAGGTCTGCCCTGATTATGGACCATAAATCCATCATGGCTTCTGCCAGATCTGTCTGGTGCATCTGGTAATGGACTTTGTCCTGTACAACCCCTTTGATGTTCTTCAAAGCACAGGTGAAGACCATACTGCAGTGAGATTTGAAAATCGGCAGATTGACGATGTGATCGGCTTCCAATAGAAATCGGGGCAGGTGCATCCGCTTTATCTCTGATCGGGCATCTCTGATCGGCATCCTGATCAGGTCTTTGTCTTTCTTAATGTCAATGATCCGGTCAATACCGGCTTCTTCAGCAGCCTTCTTTATGCCGCTTACCTCAAGAGACTCCATGGTATCACAGCCAATCGCTGCAGCTTCAGCCAGAATGATCTCTTTGGGCTCTGCCTTTCGAATCTCCTTGATGACAGCTGCTACTACTTCTGGATTGGTATTGACACTGGATTCAGCAGGTGCGACATGACCTGCATTCGGTTTCAGAACAACTGTTGACCCCGGCCTGATTAAAGATTTAACTCCACCAAAAGGTTCCAGAACCTCTATTAACATCTTTTCAATATCGGTTCCCTTTGAAATGGAAACCATAGACTTTTTCATAGCGTTTTTCTCCATACAATTACAGGCAAAGACGGTCCTATTTCTTTACGATATCCCGTTGCCTTTTACGTTGATAAACGACAATACACTGCTCGTTTTAATGGTGACTCTCCCTTCAATCAGGAAAAAGCCTTAATTTGAAGATGAAAAGTGGAATACTTTATAGTCTTACCAGATAAGATATGTATATTGCCTAATGCGACATGACAAAAATTAGCACCCTACATATTTATTGTCAATACTTATTTGAAAATTATTTAGTATTTACAAAAGCCTTTGTTACCATTATCTAAAAAAGACAAATAAGCGGATTTAGGGAAGGTTATCTGTGGAATACGTACGGATATTCTGGCTTGAACTGGATATCCCAAATCTCAGGTAACGCGGGAAATATTCAAATCATGATTTTGAGATTGCAGTGACAGGATCGCAGACAATTAGAAGTAGAAATACACTGCAGGAGACGGACGGGACAAATGTCGTCGGAATATATTCAGACCCTGACTTTGGAATGCAGGTATATTGAACCTTGAAACAACGACCTTGATTGGTTAATCCTTTTAATTCAGGTTAATTTCCAGATTATTATTTAAGCAAAAAAAGATCATTTGAAATAGCAGCAGCGGTTTCTTTTATTTGCGGCACCAATGACAACGCCCCATCCCATTTCACCCGGTGTGAAGGGCCAATAATGGCCAAGCCAGCCACAGGTTCCTTGTCACTGTTAAAAATCGGTGCACCAATAGCGCTAACGCCAACATCATGTTCTTCGTTATCGGTTGAATAACCACGCTCCCGAATCTCTTCAAATTGTTTTTTAAGTACCGTCGGATCCGTTATTGTGTTTGGCGTAAAGCGCGGGAGTTTTTTTGTCATTAAATTATCAACAAATTCAGGGGCAGAAAACGCGAGTATCGCTTTAGCACCTGCAGCTGTGTGAAATGGAAGTGTATCCCCGAGTCCTCCAGCCAATCTTATTTTTCTCGGAACATCTGCCAAATAGGCTAGGATACTATTTTTCTCTGAAATTACTTCCAGCGCAACTGATTCTTTAACACTGTCCCGCAGTGCATCAATATGAGGTTTGGTAAATTGTACGATGTTGCTCTCAAGAGACTGTTTCAGCACTCTTGCCAGTTTTAGAATTTCGGGTCCCAGTGAGAATTTTTTTGATCTGTGATTCCTGCTTAAGTAGTCGTGTTCAGCTAAAGTTAAAAGAATCCGAGAAACAGTTGCCTTATGCAATCCAAGTTTTTTGCTTATTTCAACTGTTCCCATTTCTTGATTATGGGGCTTGAATATTGATAGGATTGCCAGGATTTTTTCGATAGAACTAAATTTTTCAGTTTTCTGATCCATTTCTCTGTTTATGTAGCGATAGGTTACTGACTGCTAACGTGTTATTGAGTCCCAGTCCATATTAACCAGTTCTCTGGAATTATTGCAAATCTCGGTTATCTAAAACAATCCCCTCCGCATGAAACAACCAAAATGCCAAATAGCAAACAATATCAACAATTGAGGCAAAAGCATCGTCAAATGCAACAGCAAGATATGGGATGATACAAAAACGCAAAGAGTACTCGTAAAAAAATAACTGAATCCTGCTGATCAGATCGAGGGCCCTCCCCCGTTTCTCACAAAACGGTGCGTGACTTAATCGGTCAATGGTGAAAAGGATCTAATACCAGTCCCATCTTTTTCGCACTGCTCAACATATTTCCTGAAATGCGCCATGGCCGGTGGAATTTCACATGTTTCAATCCCGTTTTTATAGCCAGATTGCAGCTTAAATCGAGTGTACCAGGCTGATAAGTGAGGGTGACGTTCAACGGGATAGTTCATTATATCCAGTCGCCGGACATTCGGTATCCAGGCAATGTCAGCCAATGAAAATGTGTCTTCAACCATCCATTCTTTGCCCTGCAACGCCTGATCCAACTTTGAAAACGCATCATGCTGGATTTTTAATTCACTTTCAATTTCAGATTTTGGGAATCCCTCTTCCGAACAGAAAATATCCATGAAGTCACACAATTCCTTGTTTTTATGACCTTGTTTAAACCTGGCCAGCTGTTCTTGGGTCATCCGATCCGGTTTAAACAGGAACTCATGTGTTAATGTTTTAATACTATGTTGCGCCGCATCGGCCCGATCCATCCAGAGATGCATTTGATGCTGACCGCTTTTGCTGGAAGGCCTTAATGGTTGATCTGGAAACTGCAGATCCAGGTAGTCAATAATATCGATTGATTCAATAACAACCTGACCATCATGCACAAGTGCAGGGACAACTCCCAGAGGGTGAATGGACTGATACTCGGCTGTTGTATGCTCCATTTTCAAGGGACTGATATCGATGGCATGATCCACCCACTCCAGTCCTTTTTCAGCCAGTACGATCCTGACCCTTTGTGAGCAACTGGATAACCAGAAATGGTAAAGATGTACCCCCTTATAACCCTTAACTTCTTGATTTGATGTTTCGATTGCTGGCATATGACATCCCTTTTGTTGACAATTAATAGTTTGTTTAATAGCGCATAGCAACCCTTGTCCTTTGAGCAGGCTTAAGTTCAAAGGCTTTGCCATATGAACGACTCAATACGACAGCCTCGTGAGTGTTGTCCCCAAAACTTTTCACAAGGAGGAACATATGAGTCGCTTTCAAAAACTATCACAGACCTTTTGGCATTG
>Ga0075122_10000273_pt1 | contig 43002 bp, 45 predicted proteins | sample AntAceMetag02UKB_FD_69790 | JGI IMG/M metagenome (GOLD analysis project Ga0075122, IMG submission 69790) | Saline lake microbial communities from Ace Lake, Antarctica - Antarctic Ace Lake Metagenome 02UKB | ecosystem: Environmental > Aquatic > Non-marine Saline and Alkaline > Saline | place... | reverse complement strand
GCCCCAATGAAACATTCAACCTATGACCTATCTACTCCGGACTATTCTCTTTCATTTTACCAATAATCCAAAGCTTTTCACCGCTCTATCTGACTTTTATCGTATCATCTCCTTAATTTTAGCTAATTTTGGTTCGTAATCATATGGTTGTTAACATCTAGTTTATTACCCACGTTTGGTTCGCGCTTGTGTAGTTATTTTGTTAATGTAACATCAAGCGTTTTGTCTCTGTTCGTTATCAATATCCAGCGATTCCGCCGTTTTGCATAAAATGTACTGTTCAATTATGTGTTCTTATCCTTAAAACGCTTGCAGCAAAGAAACGTTATTGCGCATCTGTTGCGTTCTTTTTTACTTGGTATTTCGTAAAATGTGGAGAAAATTCTTTGTATATCACTTCTCTCCTGCAAACTTTAGGTTATCTAACAGATCGGGCCGTCTTTCTTTTGTCTTTTCTGTCGCTTGCTCCATTTGCCATTTATTTATTTTTTTAGGGTCTCCCGAGAGCAAAATTTCCGGAACGCTCATGCCTTTATATTCAGCCGGTCTCGTATATTGAGGATACTCCAAAAGGTTATTCTCAAAAGACTCTTCCAAAAGACAATCTTCGGCGCCCAAAACTCCGGGGATTAACCGTATTACCGAGTCACATATCGCCATAGCCGGGATCTCTCCACATGTAAGGATATAATCTCCAACTGATATTTCTCTATCTACCAAACTGCGTATCCGTTCGTCAAATCCCTCATAATGCCCACAAACCAAAACAATATGTTCTAATTCCGATAGTTCTCGTGCACATTTCTGGCCGTATTTTTCTCCCTGCGGCGTAAGAAGTATAACCACAGCACCCGCTTTTTTTATGTCTTCGAGAGCTTTGTCCGCGGGTTCGACTTTCATTACCATGCCCGGACCGCCTCCATAAGGTTTGTCGTCTGCAGTCCTGTGACGATCATTTGTCCAGTCTCTGAGATCATGTATCGCAAGATCAACCTTACCGGAATTCTGAGCGATCTTTATCATCGACTCAGAGAACACTCCGCTAAACATATCCGGGAACAATGTAAGTATATCTATTTTCACAAAAACTCCGTATTAGGTGTTAGGTTCTAGGGACTAGGTTTTAGGGATTTTTACCTATCACCTAACACCTAAAACCTATAACCTGCTCTTACAATTCTAATCGTTTTATTATGCTTTTTACCGTCTCAGAAGGTTTTGCGCCTTTTGACAACCAGTACTCTACGCGTTCCCTATCCAAAGCAACCTGATCCCTGCCTTTTTTGGGATCATAATTACCTAATTCTTCCAATGCCCTACCGTCTCGTTTACTCGGCTTGCTCATCGCAACTATACGGTAAAAAGGTTTTTTCTTTGTTCCAAAAACTTTAAGCCTTAACACAACCGCCATTACTCCTCCTTGTTTCAGTTTAAATGCCGAAAAGTCTAAAGTCTAAAAAAATTGTCAAGACTTAAAGAACTTTTCTCGACTTTTTGACTTTCAGACCTTTGACTTTTTAACTGTTCACTTTTACTCTTTAACTCTCTTCACGTCGGCTCCAACCGCCGACAATTTTTCTTCTATATGTTCATACCCTCTGTCCAGATGATATATTCGGGATATTTCTGTACATCCCTCCGCAACCAGTCCAGCCAAAACAAGCGCGGCCGAAGCTCGTAGATCAGACGCCATTACCGGCGCTCCACTAAGCTTCTTTACACCTTTTATTATAGAAGTCGATCCTTCCAGAATTATTTCAGCTCCCATCCTGTTAAGCTCGCTTATATGTATAAATCTCTCCGGGTATATCTTTTCTGTGATAACACTTATCCCGTTGGATACCGTTACAAGGCTCATTATTTGCGCCTGAAGATCCGTAGGAAAACCCGGATAGGTAAGCGTCGTCACATCAACGGACTGTACTTTATCTCCCCTGCGCGAAACTTCGAGCCCACCAGGAACTTCCGTGATCTTTCCGCCGCATTCGGTAAGTTTGTCGATCAAAGCAAGATTATGTTCACTCACAGCATTCTCTATCAAGAGTTTCCCGCCTGTAATGACAGCGGCTATCATGTATGTCCCCGCCTCAATACGGTCGGGAATAACTTCATGTTCGGCTCCGGTAAGAGTTTTTACACCCTGAATGGTTATAGTCGGCGTTCCCGCTCCCTCGATGTTGGCTCCCATTTTCACTAGAAATTTTGCCAAATCCGAGACTTCGGGCTCGCATGCGGCATTTTCAAGAACCGTTTCACCATCAGCCAACACAGCACACATCATCGTATTAGCGGTTGCTAATACGCTCGAACCAAAATGTCCACCGAGATATATCTTGGCCCCTTTTAATTCCCTGGCCGAAGCCATGATATACCCTTCTTCAATATGTATTTCGACCCCGAGTGCACGTAGTCCCTTAATATGAAGATCTATGGGCCTCGGTCCGATCACGCAACCCCCCGGAAAAGAGACTTTAGCTTCCTTGTTGCAAGCCAAAAGCGGTCCCAAAACCGAGATAGAGGCTCTCATAGTACTAACAAGATCATATGATGCCGTAGCTGCTTTTATCTTACCCGGCAAGACCTCTACCGTATCACCTTTTTTTTCAACCTTTCGTCCGAGAGCGGAAAGTATCTCTATCATCGTATAAACGTCTTTAAGATCCGGAACATTACGAATAATACATTTTTCTTCCGTTAAAATAGTCGCCGCAAGAATAGGAAGACACGCATTCTTCGCACCGCTTATACTTATCGTTCCAGATAAGGTCTTTCCGCCTCTTATAACTAGTTTAGCCACTTTTCCGTCCCACGATCACACGTTCGTGACCATTAAAATCCTTAAAACTTTTTATCTCTATAAAATCATTAGCACGAAGTTCTTTCTTAACTTTTTCGGATTGATCATACCCTATTTCCAGGGCAACAAACCCTCCCGGAGAAAGTAATTCCATGCTTTCTGAAATTATCTTTTTTAGAATATCCATTCCTTCAGGGCCGCCATACAGGGCAGTTTTAGGCTCGGCCAAAACCCATTCATCCAATGCCCCATAATCATTTTCGGACACATACGGCGGATTTGATACTATTGCATCAAATTTCCCACAAAAATCCTGGCTGAAAAACGAAAAAACATCCGAATGAACAAGCTTTATCTGACCGTTTTTGTCAAACCTATCAACATTCTCAGCCGCAATAACCAAAGCGTCACGTGATATATCCGCGGCAACTATATTTGCATTATCAATAAGCTTTGCAAGCGCTATAGCTACTGCCCCACTACCGGTTCCTACCTCAGCAATATAAACATTGTCTCTATGTATTTGTTTTAAAATATCACCCGCAACTTCTACCAAAAGTTCTGTCTCGGGTCTGGGTATTAGAACCCTCTCGTCTACCTTAATGTCCATACCCATAAACGCGGTCTTTCCTTCACGATACTGCATGGGAATGCTGTCACTCTTTGTTTCTGTTTTCATAGTTTTTTCTCAAGTCAAAGAACCATAAACATTTTCATGCTTCATTAAGAGGTCAGCTTAACTTTTCTGTCTTCTTTAATGAGTACCGGAATTATTTGCTCCAGATCCCCTTCGAGTATATTGGCCAGATTATACACAGTAAGTCCTATCCTGTGATCTGTGACCCTGTTTTCCGGGAAATTATATGTCCTTATCTTTTGCGACCGGTCCCCGGAACCTACTTGTTTTTTTCTGTTATCGGAGCGTTCTTTATCTTTTTCTTCATTCAGTTTTTCAAGTACGCGCGCCTTAAGCACACGCATAGCTTTAGCTTTATTCTTGTGCTGACTTCTCTCATCCTGACAGCTTACGACTACGCCTGTCGGTAGATGAGTTATCCTTACGGCGGAGTCAGTAACATTCACATGCTGTCCGCCCGCACCGCTTGCCCTATAATAATCTATTTTCAAATTCTGCGGTTTTATGTCTACTTCAACGTCTTCCGCTTCCGGAAGAACAGCGACGGTAGCCGCTGAAGTATGTATCCGCCCGCTTGCTTCTGTCTCCGGAACCCTCTGCACTCTGTGCGTGCCCATCTCAAACCGCAGGTTTTTAAATACGTTTTGCCCTTCAATCGAAAATATGATCTCTTTAATACCTTTCTTTTCAGATTCGCTCAAACTGATGACTGAACTTTTCCAACCTTTACCAATAGCATACTTTGTATACATCTTATAAAGATCGGCAGCAAATAAACTGGCTTCTACTCCGCCCGTACCCGCTCTTATCTCGACAATAGCATTTCTCTTGTATTCTTTATCGTCCACATCAAGCAGGAGTTCTTCCAAGATGTTTTTTTTATCAGAAAGCGTTTTCTCTATTTCTTTCAGTTCCTCGGCTGCTAATGCTGTGTATTCGCTTTTTTCATCTTCATCCTCTACCATTTTGAGGAGCCCGGCTCTTTCGTCATCAAGAACAATATACTCCCCATATGCTGTCACTATCTCTTTTAGGTCAGCATACTCTTTCGCTTTTGCAGTATGTTTCTCTCTGTCTGCCAAAAGTTCCGGGGACGAAAGTTCCTTCTCAAGCGTCCGATATCTATCTCTGCGTTTGTTTAGTTCCGCAAGAATCTTTTTCATACGCTAGATCAGGCTTCTGTCTTTTTGTTTAAATAACGTTTTTGAAAACGCTCAACTCTTCCAGCCGAGTCAACAAGTTTCTGTTTGCCCGTATAGAACGGATGACATTTTGAGCATATTTCAACATGAATATTCTCTTTAGTCGACTGAGTCTTTATGGAGTTACCACATGCACATGTTATGATAGTCTCCTGATTTTTTGGATGTATCCCTTTTTTCACTTCTAACCCCCTATTATAGTTATCATTTATTATGATACACGAAACAAATATTTTACTAGAATATCAATAAATATCAAGCAAAAACTAGGGTTTATCTCCTCAAGAGCCATACGTCCCTATAGCGCCGAAAATATCCTAAACCCAATAAGCATTTATGCTTTGCCCATATTTTGGAACAGTTCTTCGTTATTTTTAGATTTCTTAAGACGACTTACCAAAAGCTGCATAGCCTCTACAGAATCCATATCGCTCAAAGCTTTCCTCATTAGCCATACTTTTTTCAGTTCGTCTTCCGGCACCAGAAGCTCTTCCTTACGCGTATTCGACCTCTTGATGTCGATCGCCGGGAAGATTCTTCTCTGGAAGAGATTTCTATCCAGCTGTATTTCCATATTTCCTGTACCTTTAAATTCCTCAAAAATAACTTCATCCATACGGCTTCCGGTATCAATAAGTGCCGTAGCTATTATTGTCAGGCTTCCTCCTTCTTCCACATTTCTTGCCGTCCCGAAAAACCGTTTAGGTTTGTGCAGGGCATTGGCGTCAACGCCTCCGGAGAGAATCTTTCCCGAATGTGGTACTGTAGTGTTATATGCTCTAGCTAAACGCGTTATAGAATCCAGCAAAATTACCACATCATATTTATGTTCTACAAGCCTTTTGGCCTTTTTAAGCACCATTTCCGCCACCTGCGTATGTCTCTGTGCCTGTTCATCAAAGGTAGACGCCACAACTTCCGCGTTCACAGATCTTTTCATGTCAGTAACTTCCTCCGGCCTTTCGTCAATGAGAAGTATAATTAATTTGACCTCGGGATAATTCTGGGTAATGGTATTAGCAAACTTCTGGATAAAAACCGTTTTGCCGCTATACGGCGGAGCTACTATTAAGCCTCTCTGCCCCTTTCCTACAGGAGTAAACAGATCCATGACTCTCATGGATATATCCGCATTTTCGGATTGCAAAGAAAATCTCTCTTCGGGATAAAGCGGCGTAAGATTCTCAAATAGTATTTTGTTTTTAGCAACTTCCGGATTCTCAAAATTAACCGCTTCTACTTTTAAAAGCGCGAAATATCTTTCGCCTTCCTTCGGCGGCCTTACCTGCCCGCTGACGGTATCTCCTGTCTTGAGATTGAACCTTCTGATCTGCGACGGAGAAACGTATATGTCGTCCGGACACGGCAGATAATTATAATCAGAACTCCTTAAAAATCCGAACCCGTCCTCTAGGACTTCTAATACCCCTTCTCCGTAGGCGAATCCGTCTTTCTCGATCTTAGCCTGCAGTATTTTGAATATTAGATCGTGCTTTTTCATACTGCTAAAACCGTTGATCTTCAATTCTTTAGCTATATCGGTTAATTCCGATATTTTCATATCTTTCAGCTTTACAATATCTAGATCTTTTTCTTTTTTTGTACTTTTTGCACTTTTTGCCATATCTTTTCTACTCCTTTTTTTACTATATCCATATTTGCTTCACCGTCGATTATATATTCGGCATATTTCAGTTTCTCATCTTGAGATAGCTGTCTTTCGATAATGCCGATAACTTCTTCTTTAGGCACTCCTCTTTTAACCGCACGTTTTATCCTGGTAGCCCTACTCGCAGTGACAAGAACGACCATATTAACATATGCATGCATCCCTCCCTCTATCAAAAGCGGAGCATCGATCACGACTGACCTTGAGGCAGGACATGTCTCCACCTCATACCGTATCTTTTTAACGATCGCAAAACCGATCAGCTTGAACAAGTCTTCAAATCCTTTCTTATCGGAAAGGACCTTTTTTCTTAATAAATCCCTGTCTATCTCCCCGTCCCGCACGATGTCTTTCCCAAACCGTTTGATGATATCTCTTTTGACAGTATCATCTTCTTTCATTAGACGATGTGAGATCTTGTCGGCATCTATAATCTTGGCGCCTTTTTCCTCCAGCATCTTACATACCGTCGTTTTTCCTGAAGCCAGGCCTCCTGTCACCCCTATGATAAATTTTTTGTCTGTATTCAAACCCTGCTCCTATTTATGCCTTGGCCTTGACCGGTTCAGTATCCATCCAGTTCGTTCCGGTCTCTATGTCGACCGTAAGAGGCACTTTAAGTTTTATGACCTTTTCCATTATGTCAGAAACATCCATCACTGATCTTTCAATGCCTTTTTCAGGAGCATCAAACACCAATTCATCATGAACCTGAATGATCATCCTAACATCACGATCATTCAGTTCTTTGTAACAATCTATCATGGCGAGTTTTATAAGATCTGCAGCCGAACCCTGTACTGCCGTGTTAACCGCAGCACGTTCAGCGAATTTTCTTACATGCTCATTTCTGCTGGTCATCTCGGGAATATACCTGCGTCTTTTAAGCAAAGTAAGAACATATCCTTTCTTCTTAGTTTCGGCGACCGTATCTTCGATAAAAGTTTTTATGCCTTCATATTTACGAAAATATAAATCAATATAATCCTGCGCTTCGCCGACATTAATATTCAGATCTTTGGCCAACCCGAAAGCGCTTATTCCGTAAACAATACCGAAATTAACTGTTTTAGCGGCTGACCTCATCTCATTTGTAACCTTGCTAATTTTACAATCAAATATTTCCCCGGCTGTAACTCGATGTACGTCCTCACCATCTCTAAAAGCCTTTATAAGTTTTTTGTCTTCGGATAAGTGAGCAAGTATTTTAAGTTCTATTTGCGAATAATCTGCCTTTATCAGGATTCTGTCATCCCCTCCCGAAATAAAAGCCCTTCTTATTTCTCGCCCTAAGGCTGTTTTTATTGGAATGTTCTGGAGATTAGGATCGCTGGAGGACAATCTTCCGGTAGCTGTCACCGCTTGGTTAAAATGCGCGAAGATGCTTCCACTATTCGCTCCGGCGAGAGCCAACAGGCTATCATAGTAGCCTGTTTTTAATTTATTCATCTCCCGATATTCCAAAAGAAACTCGGGCAAAGGATGCATTGAAGAAAGTTTTTGAAGAACAGACTCATCCGTCGATATGCCTGTCTTTGTCTTTTTAAATGCCGGGAGTCCTAAACGTTCATAAAGTATGACTTGCAGCTGTTTGGGTGAATTGATATTAAATTCTTCTCCCGCAACTTCGTATATTTTATCCGTTACATCTTTCAGCTTCTTGCTTATCTCTTTTTCTTTTTTTTCAAGATGTCCGACATCTACCTTTACGCCCCGTTCTTCCATCTCCGCCAGAACTCCTACAAGGGGCATCTCTACCGAACCGAAAAGTTCGTCCAGATGTCTGTCTTTTAGAACCGGTTCAAGTTCCTCGTAAAGTTCAGAGATCGACCTGCTACGCATGCAGAATTTTTCTTCATCTGACCCTTCCGACGCTATATTTTTATCCAAATGCCGCATAACTACCTCGTCAATATCATAACTTGACCCGGAAGGATCTATCAAGTAATCGGCTATCATAACATCGAAAAGTTTTCCTCTGATCCTGATATTCTCTCTGCGCAATGCTAGCGTCTCTGGTTTCAGGTCGAACCCTATCTTTTGCACGGTCTCATCTTCGAATATTTCACCAATAATTTTTCTAGCTGCCTCACTAGGTCCTTTATCAGAGAACGATACGAATATTGATCTTGGGCTATAAAAAAACGAAATGCCTTTTATTTTGCTCCCGCCTGCATCAAACGCCATATCAAAAAAAACTTTACCGGATTTTTCGCTGCTGTTTAGAATGTTTTTCAAATCTTCCGGAGACGAGCATATTTCAGGGGAATCCTCAACTGTATCTTTCTTCGCCACCTCTTTCAATAATCTCTTGAATTCAAATCTTTTATATAGTTCCGCTAAACGTTCCGAATCCGGTTCCGGGATAAGCGTCGCCTCTAGATCGATCGTTACGGGAACCTCCCTGTCCAGAACGACAAGTTCTTTGCTCAGTCTTGCCATGTCCTCTTCTTCAGTAAGTTTTTTCTTGATCCCGGGCGGCGTTATGGCATCCAAGTTTTTGTATATATTGTCAATATCTCCGTATTCCTTTACTATTTTAGCGGCACCGACCTTTCCGATCCCTTTGACCCCAGGGATATTATCACTTGCGTCACCCATAAGAGCCATAAGATCTGTCATACGTTCCGGACCCACGCCATATTTTTCTCTTACCTCTTTCTCCGTGTAAACCTTGTCCCCAAAAGAAGTAGAGCTAAGAACCGTAATTTTTTTGTCTACAAGCTGGAGAGCATCTTTATCGCTTGTTACTATAACAACTTCGAGCCCATTCTTTTTGCTGTGTTCCGCAATAGTAGCTATAATATCATCCGCCTCGTATCCCTCCAGGTTACATACAGATATTTTCATAGCTTCGACTACAGCCCTAATTCCTGAAAATTGAGAAACCAGGTCTTCGGGCATGGGTTTTCTGTGAATCTTGTATTCCTTATATTTTTCGTGGCGAACCGTAGTTCCCGGAGAATCAAAGACTATGACCATTCTCTTTGGATCGTACTGTTTCCTGATCTTCCGAATAATGTTAATAAAGCCATATATGGCGTTAGTGGGCTCTCCCTTTGTCGTGGCCAGGTCTTGAATGGCATAAAAAGCCCTGTAACAAAGAGCATTACCGTCTATTAAATAGATGTTTTTATCGTTTGTACTCATTTTGGTCAATTAGCCGCGATCTGCGGCAACATGGGAAGATCATAACTGCATGCACTTTATCTGTCTGTTGGTTAATATTTTGTGAACATAAACTGTGAGGAAATCCTTAGAGGAGAGATCCTTGCTCTAGTAGTATTATATTAATTTTGAGCCGTAAGTCAAGCTTTTATATCATCTTAAAGTAACCTTACCCCTTAAAGATGACTATCAGCAAAATAACGACCAATATACCGGAAAATATATAGAAATCGTTAAAATACAGAAAATCTGAAATAGCTTCCCGGGGATCATTACCGCCGGCTGATTTCGAAGATATTTTGAGTTTTTCTTTGCGTACTCTTTGAATATCACCGGCGGTCATCTCACCCATCTCATTCACTCTAGAATCTATCTCTGAACGTATAGCGTCTATCTGCTCTTTCCTGAACCGAAGAAGCTCTCCTCCGAGCTGATATGCTGTTATAATTTTCTTGTCCACAAGGTCTATCACTCTTTCTTCCCTGAGTCCAAGATATTCCGCTAATTCACTTAAAGTCAAAAGTTTATCCGACATTTTATCCTTTAGTCTTCACTTTTCCGTCGGCAATCCACTGATCAACCTTAGACCTTTCAAATATCCATTCCCCGCCTTCTTTGGTGCCCGGCAAAACTCCTCCTGATGCCCATTCTCCAACTTTATGCTCGTCTACCTCAAGATATTCCGCTAGCTGATTTGTATTAAGCCAATCTCCCCTTGAAGCAACACTTTCCTTCTTTCCCGTCTCGCTCATTTTTATGCGTCCGTTAATAACGGCTCCTTCGCTTATAGCTATGTTCGGAGTCTCTATATCTCCTGTGAGGATAGCGCTGGACTCAAATTTTAGAGATTTTCCAGCTTTTATATTCCCAGAAACACGTCCGGAGATAGATATCGCTTCTCCTACTATGTTTGCTTTAATATCTGCTTTGTTACCGATCAGGAGTATTCCTTTCGTATCCAGAGTCCCTTCGAACTTCCCGCTTATTCTTAGATTTACCGGATCGTCAAACCGTAACGTCCCTTGCATGCTAGCATTAACATCCAGTATTTTATCTCCCGCTTGCTGCCCAGTGTCACTTTTTCTCTTTCTCATTTTTACCTCCTGTATTTAAACTGTAAAGATTTAGCCCTTGTATATTATATTACAAATGTCGCTTAAGTGGTACCCTTTTCAAAGCTTATTTACTTTTTCCTCTGCCGGACCCCAGTCGACAGATATTACTCCCGGCAGACATCTAAGCTCGGTCATGGCATCTTGCCTATAAGCGCGGGGTAACATAACATGGATTTCAATGTCTACCTCCCCATCGCGCTTGCTCTCGCTGGCAGATACTTTTCTTGTACGTCCGCCATATGCCCCTATTATCTTTTGTATATCGTCCGCGGAGGTTTCGGAATCTGAAGACAAAGTCGCCACTATCCGTCTGCTCTGTCTTTTTATCTGCGCAATCTCTTCTAATCTTGAAAGTATGAGTATGATCAAAGCCACCGTAGTCGTAATAATTGCTGCGACAAACATCCCGGCTCCTGCTGCTAATCCAATTGCCGAAATCGCCCATATGCTTGCAGCTGTCGTAAGCCCTCTTACCGAGGTCCCGTACCTCATTATAGCTCCGGCCCCTAGAAAACCTATACCCGTAACTACGCCCGCTGCTATCCTTGAAGGATCGACAGCTCCCATATGCGCATACCCTTCAGCCATTCCGATCGACGTGATCATAAAAAGCGTAGAGCCTATACATACAAGAATATGAGTCCTGAGTCCTGCAGCGCATCCGTTTAACTCTCTCTCCAGACCAACCAGCCCTCCCATGACAGTGGCCGCCAGAATTCTCACCAAAAGATCCATCTCCGTCATGTTACTGCCCTCCTCTTTCTTGACGCAACCGATATAAATTCTCTCCTAAAACCGCCACCATGGCGGCATTATCTGTGCAAAAAATGTTTTCAGGAATAAACAGATCACATTTATTCTCACGGCACAGTGATCCTAAACGTGACCTCAATAAATTGTTGTGAATAACTCCCCCTCCTACGGCAATGCGGGAAACTCTTGTCATCTTTACGGCTCTTAATATCTTTTTTTCAAGTACGTCAAAAACAGCTTCTTGAAAGGAATAACAAACTCGCCGTTTCTCTTCCTCTGATTGCTGGGCCTTTCTCCAATAGTATAGAACTGCTGTCTTTATACCGCTAAAGCTGAAATCCAGGTCTCCCTCGTCTTTGAGCAGGGCCCTAGGAAAATCTATTATGTCATTTTTTGTCGTTCTTCCGGTCTCGGCAAACTGCGCAGCAAATTTCTCAACTATAGGACCTCCAGGATATCCGAGTTCGAGTATCTTGGCAACCTTATCAAAAGCTTCACCTATTGCATCGTCCCTCGTCCTCCCGATCTCCTCAAAATCTTCCAAGGACCTGAACACATACAGACTGGTATGTCCCCCAGAAACAACTAATGCCAAAAATGGGTACTTCTCGGCCATATTGTCAACCCTGTTATCCTCATTTATAAAACAGGACATTACATGCGCTTGGACATGATTCACGCCAATAACCGGGATCTTTGCCGCCATACCTATAGCATCCGCAAAAACCTTACCCACCAAAAGTGAGCCGGGAAGTCCCGGTTCTCCCGTTACAGACACAAGATCTACTTCATCTATCGTCTTACCCGCATCCTTAAGAGCTTTATCTAAAACTGAATAAATATACTCTGTGTGAAAACGTGAAGCTATCTCCGGAACCACTCCGCCATACTGTGAATGCAGATGAACGCTGGAGGACACTTCACTGGAAATAACGCATTGGTCCTCCACCAAAGAAACAGCAGTCTCGTCGCATGAAGTCTCTACGCCTAATGTTATCATAATAATGCCCGCCTGATCACAGCCGCTCTTTCTGGTCCTTAATTACAAGATCCGACAATCCAACAAAAACGATCTCTTCCCCGGATATCTTCGGCGCCTCTTCGGCAAGGACTTTGACCGTCACGGGATGGTCATGTCCAATCCCCACAGCCGACCCCCCTGCCTTTCTTCTCTTTACCAATTTCTCAAACTGTTCGCCTATATAGACCTCGTCCTTCTGGTTGTCGATAAAAATGTCTCGTCTTAGATAAGGCACACCTTTTTCTGCGGCGATCTCCAAACACACTGAGTCCTTTGCGGTATACGAATCCAGAAAGAACAGATCTCTTTTTTTTAGTTCGTCAAAAACTATTTTCATAAGACGTCTATCTCGTGTGGCCTTTGACCCCATATGATTTGAGACACCTTTTGCAAACGACACCGAATCAAGAGCTTCTGATATTACTTTCCTAACGGTATCATCGTCCATCCCGTCGTTTATAGTATTTTTCTCGACAGGCTCATTTTCCCCCTCCGGCTGCAGAGGAAGATGCAATATGACATCAAACCCTTTATTCTTGGCAAACTTACATACTGTTTCTGAGTACGGCGCGTGAGGCAGGACCGCCAATGTTAACGGAATATCGATCTTTTCCAGTGCACTAAAATTTCTTTTATTATAACCAAAATCATCCAAAACGATAGCTATGCGAAACCTTTCATCAGGAACTTGAACTTCTTTTTCCTCGATGATGGGAGGTCTTAAAAATAGATCATATACAATGAACCCAAAAGCTATCAATATAGCCGCAACAAACAATAACTTGCGTTGTCTCATTTATCTCCCCGATGAAACGATCTGCATTTCCCGAACGCATTTATACCTTTTAAGATGTTCACAGCGGCGGTGATCTGTGAGTCTTTCTGCCATATATTAGAATCATCCTCGTCATCTGATTTTTTATCTTTTTCTTCTATATCATCAAAAATATCTTTATTCTCTGGCATGTTTTTGTCAATGCTCTTTAATTCGACTATAATATCAGGCTCGATCCCCTTCTCCATCAAACTCTTTCCGGAAGGGGTATAATATGCGGCGGTTGTCAGTCTTAAAGCCGAATTATCCCTGAGAGGAACAACCGTTTGTACTGATCCTTTCCCAAAGGTAACTTCACCGAGAACAAGACCTCTCTTATTGTCCATTATAGCCCCGGCTAATATTTCAGCCGCACTTGCTGAACCTCCGTCAACTATAACAATAACCCCCATACCTTCTGTCAGACATTCCTCTTGCGCCCTGAACTCCACTCTTTTCCCGGGATCACGTCCCTCGGTATAAACAACAAGGTCACCCTTTTCTAGAAAATATTCAGACGTTTCCACGGCTGAATCCAAAAGTCCTCCGGGATTGTTCCTGATATCAACTATTAAGTTTTCCGCCCCTTCCTTTTTAAGGTCTTTTATGGCTCGTCCCATATCCTTGGAGGTCCTTTCCTGAAATTCTATCAATCTTATGTACCCAATATTATCCTCTATCACCTTGACCTCTTTGAGGCTTTTAAGTTTGATAATATCTCGGGTTATAGTTATCTCTATCATCTTTGATGTCTTTTTACGAAAAACGGTTATAGTTATCTTGGTCCCCGGTTCACCGCGAAGTTTCTTTATGGCACCATCAATTGTTATGTCTCTAGTAATCTCGTCTTCTATTTTTACGATGAGGTCTCCTGCCTTCACTCCGGCCTTAAATGCAGGAGTATCATCGATCGGAGCTATGACCGTTAACACGCCTTCCCGCATTCCTATCTCCATGCCTAGCCCTCCGAACTGACCCTGCGTCTCTTCTTTCATCTCGGTAAACCCGTCAGGATCAAGAAATTGACTATATCCGTCAAGGGTGCTTACCATACCTCTTATTGCGCCGTAAATAAGGTCTTTAGGGTTAACCTGTTTAACATAATCGGCACTTATTAGCGTAATGGCATCCGCGAAAAGCTGCACTTCTTCAAAAAGCTCTTTCCCGGGGATGTCCACTTCGGATACAGCGGTCTTAATGCAAACTCCGGTTGTTATGAGAGCAAAAATAATTATTGCTACAAGAAAAATCCGTTTCTTTGTCATCTCTGCCCCTTTTATGTTATACGTTTAATAAGCATTTCTCCCGCAAGCTTGGGATTGGCTTTACCTTGTGATTTTTTCATTACCTGCCCGACAAGAAAACTCAAAGCATTCTTCTTGCCGGCCTTATAATCATTAACAGATCTTTCGTTTTCCAATATAACCTCATCTATAATTCCGTCAAGCTCAGATGTATCCGATACTTGCTCGAGACCCTTTTCTTTGACAATTTTCTCTGGAGATTTCCCTCCATCGAGATGATCAGCTAAAACTTCTTTTGCCGCTAAAGCGCTGATCTTACCGTCTTTCGTCATTTTTATTATAATGGCAAGATTCTCCGGAGAAAGTTCCATTTTATCTATATCAGTTCCCTTCTCCTTTGAATGCATCATAACTTCGCCCTTCACCCAATTGCATACACTTTGAGGATCGTTATAACTTTTCAAAACGCTCTCAAAAAAATCTGCAATATATTTTTCTGAGGTTAAAAAATCTGCGTCTTTATCGTTAAGTTTAAGTTTTTCGATAAATCTACTTTTTCGTGACGAAGGAGATTCCGGCATGACCGAACGTATTTCATTTATTAAGCTTTCCTCTACTTCAAAAGGAACAAGATCCGGGTCGGGAAAATATCTATAGTCATGTGCCTGCTCCTTAACTCTCATGGACTCGGTCTTCCCTCTGGGCTCATCCCAAAGACGCGTCTCCTGGATTATTTTTTCCCCGGAATCCACAAGATCTCGTTGCCTATATTCCTCAAAGGCTAAAGCATTCCTTACCGCCTTAAAAGAGTTCAGATTCTTAATTTCAACTTTAGTCCCCAGTTTATCAGCCCCCCACTTCCTGATAGAAATATTAGCATCGCATCTGAGGCTTCCTTCCTCCATGTTACAATCTGCCACCCCAAGATATTTTACTATCCTCTTTAGGGTTACCAGATAGCTGTATGCTTCTTCAGGAGAAGTAAGTTCCGGCTCTGAAACTATCTCTAGAAGCGGTGTTCCCGTACGATTAAGGTCAACATAACTATGATCCTTTACAGGATCATGCAAAAGTTTTCCTGCATCTTCTTCCATGTGCGCGCGAGTTATACCGATATCTTTGGCAGTACCATCTTCAAGAACCACACAAATCTTTCCATTATACGCAATCGGCATATCATACTGGCTTATCTGATAATTTTTTGGAAGATCAGGATAATAATAATTTTTTCTATCGAACTTGACCTTTTCCTGAATATCGCATCCAAGAGCCAGGGCAACTTTTATGGAATACTCGAACGCTTTTCTGTTAAGCACCGGAAGAACTCCGGGAAGACCCAGGCATACGGGACATACCTGTGTATTGGGTTCCGCTCCGAAAACAGTAGAACATCCACAGAAAATTTTTGTTTTTGTAGAAAGCTGGACATGTACCTCAAGTCCAATAACTGTTTCGTATGTTTTATCGTGGGTTCGCGATTGTTTGTTTTTCATGTTTAGTTATCCACAATAGTAGCCGGGGTTTAAACCCCGGCTACTTCTAGCCTCTATCAACCAGTGCTGACCTCTTATGGTGTTCTGTGTTACTCTCGAACGCATGAGCTGCCTTTATAAGCACTTCCTCTCCGAAAGTCTGCGCCATGAGCTGTAATCCTACCGGCATATTGTTCTTCCCCGCCCCGCACGGCAAAGAAACTGCAGGTAAACCCGCAAGATTTGCCGGAATGGTGAAAACGTCAGAAAGATACATCTTCAAAGGATCGTTGATCCTTTCTCCTATTTTAAAAGCTGTTGTCGGAGATGTGGGAGTAAGCAAACAATCGCATTCGTTAAATGCCACACGAAAATCTTCCGCTATCTTGGTCCTGACCTTTTGCGCTTTGAGATAATAGGCTTCGTAATATCCGCTACTAAGAACATATGTGCCTAAAAGTATTCTTCTTTTTGCTTCGTCGCCGAAACCCTCATTCCGAGTCTCCGTATACATGTCTATAATGCTGCCCTTTTGTGAAGTTCTGTGCCCGTAGTGAACACCGTCATATCTGGCAAGATTCGAGCTGGCTTCCGCAGGACCGATTATATAATAACAGCTAACAGCATATTTTGTGTGAGGCAGGCTTATGTCAATTATTTTAGCTCCAAGTTTTTTGTAAACTCTTACGGCCTCATCCACACATTCTTTGACGTCTTCATCAATCCCCAAGGTAAAATATTCTTTTGGAATACCTATCTTTAAGCCCTTTATGTCTTTGGAAAGACTTTTAGTATGATCCGGAACGGGTAAATTCACTGAAGTAGAATCCTTTATATCATATCCGGATATAGTATTCAGCATAACGGCGCAATCCGTGACATTACGTGTTATTGGACCGATCTGGTCCAAACTGGAAGCAAAGGCTATCAGCCCATATCTTGAAACTCTGCCGTATGTGGGCTTAAAACCAACCACCCCGCACAGCGATGCCGGTTGACGAATAGATCCCCCTGTATCCGATCCCAAAGCAGCAACAACTTCGCCCGCCGCTACACTTGCCGCAGCACCTCCCGAGGATCCCCCGGGGATATATTCCGTATTCCATGGGTTCTTTGTTGGTCCGTAACAGGAAGTCTCACATGAAGATCCAAAAGCAAATTCGTCCATATTTAGCCCTGGAAAAAGCAGGGCTCCTTCTTGGACAAGTTTTTCTATAACCGTAGCATTGTATGGAGGCCGGAACCCTTCCAAAATTCGGGAAGCACATGTTGTAAGCGTATCTTTTATGCATATGTTATTCTTTATCCCTACAGGAACACCTTCAAGCAACATCCCGTCAGCATCACTCTCGAAAGATCTAGATAGCGCCGCTATCTCTTCCCCATCCATGTTTATGAAAGCATTTATCTTGAGATCAGTTGATGCGGCAAGGCCGGCAAGATGCTTTGCAGTCTCTTCCTTCGACCTGCCTGAAGCCTTGTTCCACTTCTTAAATTTATCTATACTGGTTAGAAAGTCTTCCATCTTTATATTACTCTGGGTACGGTGAAAAGGGTTCCTTTATGTGAAGGAGCATTTTTAAGGGCTTCATCAGCTGATAAGCCCGGTTTTATCTGGTCTTCCCTGAAGACATTCTTCATAGACGGAAGAGCATGTATAGTGGGCTGTGTGCTTTCGGTATCAAGTTCTTTTAACTGATCGATATAACCAAGAACATCGGAAAGCTGTCCGCAAAACCCGGAAATTTCTTCCTTTTTCAGGGATAAACGCGACAGTCCAGCCACATATCTCACAACTTCTTCCGTTATGTTATTTTTATTATTAGGAGTGTTCATATATGGGGTACATTATCATATTAATAATATAAAGTCAATGATGTGAGGAGATTGCTGCATCCGCTAACCGTGCATAATCGTGAAGGGATAAGGTTTCAGCACGTGCCGAAACCGGAAGTCCGCATTCTATGAAGATTTTCTCCCACTCTCCTTTTCCTAGCCCGGTTATTGACAGAGATCCAAGTGGATTTACCGCTTTTTTTCTCCGTTGAGAAAATGCCTGCCGGATGATCTTGAACATTAAATCTTCGTCCTTAACCTCAACACTTGGACTGGGCAATATATCAAGAGCCAGAAGCGCGGATCCGACTTTCGGACTCGGATAAAAAGAACTCTTTTTAATCTTAAAAAGTTTTTTTACATGGGCATGATACTGCACAAAGCAGCTTAAAGAGCCATATATTTTTGATCCTGGAGAGGCGACTATTCTATCCGCAACTTCATCCTGAACAACGATATACAGCGCTTTAACGCTATTTCTGTTCTCTATGATCTTCTCAACAATGGGCGTTGAAATGTTATATGGGATATTTCCATAGACGAAAAGTTTTTTATTTCGAATTTTATGATCGCAAAGATCAAACTTAAGGATATCTTCATTAACAAGTTTGATGTTTTCGATATTCTCAAAAACCGGCTCCATGACGCGGCATATACCTCTATCTTTTTCTACAGCGATAAGTTTATTACATTTTTTTGCTAATTCAGCGGTCATTACGCCAAACCCAGGGCCTATTTCAACCACGGTATCATCTTTTTCTAAAGGCAATGAACTCAAGATCTTATTGCGAACATTTTTATCGATAAGAAAATTTTGGCCTAGCTTTTTGTTCGGACTGAGCTTTTCTCCCTTTAGTATCTTTTTAATTTCCGTTAGATCCATTTGCGCCTTTTACCGCTAATCTTATTGCAGCCTCCATGGAGCCGGAGCTTGCTATGCCTTTACCGGCGATATCAAATGCTGTGCCATGATCCGGGGAAGTTCTCACATGACCTAGCCCCAATGTTACGTTAACTCCGGTATCAAAATCAATGGTCTTGAACGGACCTAATCCCTGATCATGGTACATGCTGACAACTATATCAATTTCCCCCTTTAAAGCTTTACCAAAAATGACATCAGCTGCTATCGGTCCTTCTATGTCGGGATATGTAGAACGGACGTTCTCAATGGCCGGTAAGATTATCCTATTTTCTTCATCCCCTATCTTCCCTCCTTCACCGCAATGAGGGTTAAGTCCGGTAACACCTATGCAAGCGTTCTTTTTGCTGGACAAAAATGATATGTTATCAATGATCTGCATCAATGTCCTCTCTATCATCTCTTGTGTCAAACTGCCGGCAATATCCTTAACGGCAATATGCCGCGTTACCGGTATTACACATAAAGTCTCGCCTTTCATTACCATAGTGACAAATTTCGCGGAAAAGGCTTCCTGCAAATATTCGGTATGCCCCACAAAACCTTTCTCAATTGTCGCTATCCTCTCTTTACTCAAAGGTGCTGTCACAACGGCATGTGAACGCTTTTTGTAAGCCTTCATCAACTCAACCGCAGTCTCTAAACATTTAAGGGTTTTGATAACACCTTCGTCTGAAGGTTTGCCTGGTAGGGTTGCCTTAAGTATCGGCGAGGGATCAAAAACATTAACGGCATCCTCATCGTAAGACAATTTCTTTTCAATATCGTCACCCGGATGGATCACGTTCATTCGATATGCCGAAGCACGAGACGCATCTACTGCTTGTTTCATTATTCCAGAGTCACCTATGACCATAAAAATGGCAAGCCCTTTAATTGAAGGGCTTGCCATTGATCTCGCAATAATCTCCGGACCTATGCCCGAAGGATCCCCCATTGTTACAAGCACAAGGGGTTTATTTATAGGCGATATACGCATCCTGTTTCTGTTCTTCAAACCACTTTGCAAGATTGCTGTTAAATTTTCTCATGTAAAGCTGTTCTCTCAAGAAGTCGCTTACTTCAGCAAATTCGAGAGGTTTTTGTTCTTGGATATCCTCAACCAGAAACACATGATATCCTATGGGAGTCTCAATAATATCTGATATCTGTCCTGGCTTCATATCAAAAACCACATCGTCTATCTCCTTGAGTACTTGTCCTGAAGATATGTACCCCATATCTCCACCTTTTTTGGCATAGGGGCCGTCCGAATATTCAAACGCTAACGAGGCAAAATCTTTCCCGTGTTCTAGTTCGGCATGGAGCTCCTCTATCGATTTTTTCATCACACTCCGGTTAAGGACTCCCGCGACGAAATCGCCTTTTGTGCCACTCGCGACGCTTGTCTTTATGTCTTCCTCTGCAAGATCTGCTTCCGCCTTGCCATCATCTTTGCGTACCATAATACCTCTCACCTTTACCTTGGTCGGAGATATAAGTTTATCAACGTTTCTGTCGTAAAGTTCCTTGATCTCGGCGGGAGTTATCGTCACTTTCGAGGCGACCTGTTTCTCAATGAGTTTTTGAGCGAGCATCTGATCCCGTATATCTTTTTCGATCTCACTTAAATTTGTGCCTTTATCGCTCAAACTGCGCAGAAAGTCATCCTCGTTCCTGTAATAGGACCTCAAGGTACCTATGCGTCTTTTAACTTCCGCTTCATCCACTTCGACTTTATCTTTTTTTGCTATACTTACAGCAAGCTTTGTTTTAACCAGTTCGTCTAGAACATTCGCTTCCGCCGCATCAAGTTGTTCATCCAGATCCGCACCGCTGTATTTGGCCTCTATATTCTGTTTAATGGGCATAAAAGCCCGATCAAACTCTCTTTGAGTTATTACCTCATCGTTTACTACGACCAGCACTTTATCGACAACCATTGCTCCTGCCGTTACTGCTATCGACAATAGAACGACGGCGATCGCCCCTCCTAATAACAAAAAACGTCTAGACCTAATCATCGCTAACCTCCTTTTTCAACCTCTCATAATTCCCTAAAGCTTTTTCGTTTATAATAATTTCGGTACTGTTCCTTAATCCCGCTAAAAGGCCATTGAATATCTTGCGCCTTTTTATTGTTCTTAGTTTAGCTTTTATATCCGCTGCCACCTGTTCTACCGAACGCTCCTCCGGCAAACGTCGATCTGTAAGCTTTATGATATGATATCCTAGTTTAGTCTTAACTATACCACTATTTTCATTAATATCAAGTTTCAAACAAGCTCTTTCGAATTCCGGCATCAATTGCCCTTTTGGGAAATACCCTATATCCCCACCTCTTTGCGCCGTCGGATCGACGGATTTAGCTTTGGCGGTCTCCTCAAAATCCGCACCGCTCTCTAACGTTTTCAATATCTCCTCTGCATCTTTCCTTGATGGAACAAGAATATGAGACACTCTCATTATCTCGGGTGTCATATACTTTTTTTTGTTCCCATTATAATACTCTGTAATATCTTCATCGTTTATAACTATCACATCATCGACCCTGTCTTTAAGCAAGCGCGCGACCAAGATCTTCTTTTTTGCCTCTTCAATAACCCCCTGAACCTCTTTCTCCTTATGCAGTCCTAGTCTAACTGCTTCCTGATAAAGCAACGTATCGTTCACTAATTCTTCCAGATATTCCCCTTTTCTTTTTCTTACTACATCTCTATACCTGGCGGGCAGGTTCGATATTCTTTCCTCAAAATCGGTAAGACGTATTACCACTCCCCCTATGGAAGCAAGAACCGTATCTCCATCGTTCTTTTGCCCGCACCCTAAAGGACTGAATACCACTGCCGCAATACAAACAATAATAAACACCGTTTTTCCGGTGACGTTTTTACTGAGTTTCATCTTCGTTGTCTTAATCTCCTTCTATACTTATAGGATACCAGATAAAGCAGCTCTCAACAAGCATCTGACGTATAATTTCTTACTTTTTGTTTACATCTATTTCTCTTTCATTATCTCACTTTTTAGCAGCCTGCAATAGAGATCAAATCCGATCTGATCGATAAATCCGCTTTGTTCCATACCCAAGATATTCCCTGCTCCCCTCATCTCAAGATCCCTCATGGCTATTTTAAAACCTGATCCGAGTTCTTGATATTTCTTGATCGATTCGAGCCTTTTCCTCACCTCGCTGGTAACAGAAGAAAGGTCTCTGACCACGAGATATGCATAAGCCTTTCTATCAAATCTTCCTATTCTACCACGTAATTGATAAAGATCAGCAAGACCGAACATATGAGCATCATCAATAATCATAGTATTGGCATTCGGAATATCTATACCCGATTCAATTATTGTCGTACATACAAGTATGTCAGCATCACCGTTAATGAACTTTAGCATATTCTTTTCCAGCGTCCTGGCGCTCATCTGACCATGTCCTACAATTACCCTGGCTTTTGGTGCCATTTTTCTTACTTCTTCCGCAATTTTTTCTATTGATTCCACTCTATTATGCACGTAATATACTTGTCCTTTTCTTTTTAGCTCTGTATTTATAGCATTTTTTATGATATCCCTGCTACGCCCAATTATTTCAGTTTTAATAGGCCTTCTTTCCATTGGGGGCGTTTCTATCATAGATATATCTCTCCCGCCCATAAGCGCCAGATATAAAGTCCGCGGTATGGGAGTAGCGGTAAGCGTCAATATATCCACATTTATTCTTGTTCGCTTTATAGCCTCTTTATGTCTTACTCCGAAACGCTGTTCTTCATCAACAATCAATAGACCCAGATCTTTGAATTCGACATCCCCGGAAAGAAGCCGGTGAGTCCCTATAACAATGTCTATATGCCCTTCTTTTAAGGACTCTATTATTTTTTTTTGCTCTCCCGGTGACCTGAAGCGGTTAAGCATTTCGATCTTTATAGGAAAATCTTTTAATCTCCCGATAAAAGTTTCCGCATGCTGCTCAGCCAATATCGTAGTAGGAACAAGAAACGCTACCTGTTTAGAATCCATAACCGTTTTAAATGCTGCTCTGAGCGCTACTTCAGTCTTCCCGTACCCTACGTCTCCGCATAACAGACGATCCATGGGCCGGATACGTTCCATGTCTTTTTTTACCTCAACAACTGCTTTTATCTGATCAGGCGTTTCTTTATACGGGAACTTATCTTCAATTTCTTTTTGCCAGTCGGTATCTTTGTTGAACATGTATCCCAAAGCTTTCTCTCTTTTAGCTTGGATTTGAAGAAGGTCTTGCGCTGCCCGTGCGGCCCCGTGAGAAGCTCTCTTTTTAGTTTGTTCCCATCTTTTCCCTTTTAAACTATTAAGTTCTGGGTACCTTCTGTTAAAGGAAACATATCTCTGCATTTTGTCCAGATCTGTCTCCGGAACAAAAAGTTTATCTCCACCCTTATATTCAAGAACAAAATGATCCTTAAGTTTTCCCTTTCGCCTTACATGTTGCCGGCCCAGATATTTACCTATGCCATAATCAATATGTACGACGAAATCTCCCGGTTCTATATCAACAAAAGATGCTATCGGTTGTTCTCCTATATTTTCAAGCTCTTTTTGTGTTTTTCTTCTTCTAAGTTTCCCGACAGGAAGTATGATAACTCCATTATGTTCTGTTATAGTCTTAAACGAGGCAAGGTCAACGCTCTTAACTGATCTGATCGCTCCTTCCGAGATCTCTATACGTACAGGGTATTCAAATGTAACCGGATATACGGTAAGGATCTCTCCTGAAATAGAATAGTCTCCGCAAGAAGAAACTTTACGGGATCTGGAGTAACCGGATCTGTCTAGATCTTTTATTATCGTATCTAGCTCTGCATCTTGATCTGTATATAGTTTTAGAGAATCAAACATATCTAGGTTTTAGGTTATAGGTTTTAGGCTAACCCCTGACACCTAGAACCTATAACCTGTTCTTACATCTTTTCAGGCAAGGTTATATTAAGCAGCTTTAACCCATTAGAGAGCACAATACGCACGCATTCTACCAGATAAAGTCTAGAATCTGACAATTTCCTGTCATCAGACACAACGCGGCATTCAGTATAGAACGAATGAAAAAGGCGGGCAAGTTCGTTCAAATATACGATTATCTTATTGGGTTCAAGAGCCTCTGCGCTGGAGATAACAGAAAACGGAAATTCAGCTAATTTTCGTATTAATTTTCTTTCTTCTTCAGCCTCAAGAAGGGTTAGATCAACTTTACTGAAGATCCTGGATATCCACCTCTTCCCGCTGAACCTTTTAATGCTACAGATCCTGGCATGAGCATATTGCATATAAAAAACCGGGTTATCTGCCGATCCTTTCTTTGCAAGATCTATATCGAAATCTAAATGACTATCCAAGCGTCGGGATAGAAAGAAAAACCGTGTCACATCTCTTCCTAATTCATCTATCAGTTCGCGCAGGCTTACAAATTCACCCTTACGGGTAGACATGGAAACGCTTTCTCCGCCCCGAAGTAAAGTAACTAGCTGCACTATCAGTATATTAAGACTCTTTTTATCTCGTCCCAATGCCTGTACAGCAGCTTTCATCCTTCTTATGTATCCGTGATGATCCGGACCAAGGATATCTATTATATCTGAATATCCTCTGCTGTACTTATCTGCATGATATGCGATATCCGGGGCAAGATAGGTATATTCTCCGCCTGTTTTAACCACAACCCTATCCTTGTCGTCCCCTAATTTCGAAGAAGCAAACCATTTTGCACCTTCGTTGTTATAGATGTATCCTTCTTCTTCCAAAAGATCCAAGGTCTTTTCTACAGCATTGGAGAGCTCAATCTTTGATTGTGGGGTCCATGTATCAAATTTAACGCCAAAATCCCTCAAGTCGTTTTCGATCAAATCCATAATATACGCAACGGCGAATTTTCGAAAGAAATCACGATTACCCGGATTGTCCTCTAAAAGTTCTTTTCCTTTTTTCTTCAATATTGCTTGTGCTATTTCGTTTATATATGACCCCATATACCCGTCTTCAGGCATGGGATCATCTTTCCCTAAAACATTACGATACCGCGTACGTACCGATTCCCCTAAAAGATTTATCTGACGTCCCATATCGTTGAGGTAATATTCGGCCGTTACGTTATATCCGTTAAATCGCAATATCCGGGAAAGAGCGTCTCCTATAGCAGCTTGTCTTCCGTGAGCAACCGTTAGAGGCCCTGTAGGATTTGCACTGACAAATTCAAGATTGACCTTTTTAAGAAGTCCGTATTCAGATCTTCCGAATTCCTTGCCCTTTGAACGTATTGATTTTAATAGGTTTTGATAATATTGCTTGTCGAAGCTAAAATTGATAAACCCGCCTTTGATCTCGATCCTCTCTATGATCCGACCTATGGGAGTCCCTTGAATTTTAGTTTTAAATACATCGACAATGCCCTGCCCCATTGCAACGGGAGAGACTTTCCCTAGAGAAGCAAGTCTCATAGCAACATTCGAAGTAAGGTCTCCATTTTTAGGATCCTTTGTGACCTGTAGCGAGATATTGATATCTTCGGGGAAAGTAATATCCGGTATGGTATCAAGAAAATACTCTCTGCTGGCATCTGAGAGCACTTTTTCTATTCGTTTTGTAGCGTCTTTTCCAAGCATTTTCCTACATATTGTTCTGAAGGAGCTTCGGACCACAGTCTTTCAAGACCATAAAATTCCCTAACTTCCTTGTAAAATACATGTACTACAACATCTTCACAATCCAATAAAGTCCAGGATGTCCCCTGCTTCCCTTCTATATGGAGCGGTGAGATCTTCTCTTTAGCAAGAGCCTTTTGTATTGTTTTAGAAATGGCATTAACCCTACGGGAGGAGCTAGCTGATATCAAAACAAACCAATCGCATACCGTTGAGATCCCTCTCATGTCCAGTAACACGATATCTTCGCCTTTTTTATCAGACGATATCTGAGCTATGCTCCTTGCCTTATCTGAAGATGTTTCGTACTTCACTTAATTTTTGTTTTTGAACTGAAGAGCCGGTTATTTTCCCATTATTCTGTACATACCGGTTCCGCAATCCGGACAGGTACCTTTCAGTGCTTTCCTGCCATTCTTCATAGTAACTTCTTGAGCTTCCTTGATTTCTTTCTTTGCTTTACATTTAACACAATAAGCTTCAGCCATAAAGAACCCCTCCTTCTATTTGAAATTATTCTTGCATAAGTGTATCATACAGATAGCAAAAGTCAAGATATTAAGAGAACAGAGAAAACGGTCTAAAGGTCAAAGGTCGAAAAGTCGAAAGTCCGAAGGAGAGCATAGGTCATGATAGAGCTATGCTAATTGATGCCCGGGCCCTTACGACCAGCTTGTATTAGTCCCCTAAAGGGTGCCTTGTTGTTTCCTTTTTGACTTTAGACCTTTGACTTTTTGACCTTTAGACTCACTGATACAAACCTTTGTTTCTTATTTGCTTAACTACTTCGGGTTTAAGAAAATAGTCTATAGGTGCTTTTTCCTTTATTCTGCGACGTATGTCACTTGAAGCAATATCAATGGCCGGAATATTCACTCTCTTAATCCTGTCTTCATAAGGACTTTTTTCGTCCCAACCTGGACGTGTGGCGACAACAAAAGTAACAAGATTCAGTATCTTTTCAATGTTGTTCCATTCATTCAAAGTGCCCGCGGAATCCGCTCCCGCAATAAAAAATATCTCTGCTTCCTTATATTTCTCTCTAAAATGCTCAATGGTATTTATTGAATATGAGGTGCTAGCTGAATCGATCTCGAAAGTCGATATTTCGAACCGTTTCTCTCCCTCCAGAGATATCCGGACAAGATTAAGCCTGTCGGCAACAGAAACATTATCGGGAATTTCCTTATGTGGAGAAATGTATGCCGGAATAAAAATTACCTTATCCAGACCCAAGATATGCCAACACTCCTGGGCAAGAATCAGATGACCATTATGTATAGGATCGAACGTTCCCCCGAGAAGCCCTATTTTCATATCTCTCCGTCGTAGAGATTAGAAGTCATCGGGTAAAAACTGCAGTCAATATTCTGACCTCTACCCTCTATCCTCTAATCTGCCCATTACCGTGAACAACATATTTATACGTTGTAAGCTCTTCAAGACCCATGGGTCCCCGTGCATGCAATCTATCAGTCGATATTCCTATCTCCGCTCCCTTACCAAATTCGCCGCCGTCAGTGAACCTTGTGGACGCATTGACGTAAACCGCAGAAGAATCAACTCTCCTGACAAATTCTTCAGCATGTTTTTCGTTTTGAGTTATTATAGCATCCGAATGATCCGATCCGAACTCGGCAATATGCGCTACGGCTTCCTCCAATGAATTTACTATACGAATATTCAGAACCAGATCCAGCCACTCGGTCGCGAAATCAACTTTATCTGCCTTCTCTGTTTCCCCGCCCAATATTTTAACTGTTTCGGAGCAACCTTTTATCCTTACTCCGGCATTCTTTAGTTTCTCGGCTATCTTGGGCAAGAAGACACCGGCAATAGAAATGTGTACAAGCATAGTCTCCATGGCATTACATACACCCGGCCTCTGCACCTTGGCATTCAAACATATCTTTTCTGCCATTTCCAAATCCGCTTCCGAATCAACATATATGCTGCAGATGCCCTTATAATGCTTTATCACGGGAACCTTGCTTTTATTCGTAACCTCACGTATAAGAGATTCTCCTCCGCGCGGCATTATAAGATCTATCTTACCCTCGGCCACTAGCATCTCATCAACAAGTTTTCTATCAGTGTTCTCTACGAGAACAAACATATCGTCATTATATCCGCATCTTACCACAGCTCTTTTAAGCGCATCAAATATAGCCTTATTAGAGTTAATGCTTCCAGAACCACCTCTTAAGATAACAGCATTACCGGACTTAAGGCATAAGGACGCACATTCCGCCGTTACATTAGGACGAGCTTCATAGATAATGCCAATAACACCTATAGGAACTCTTACTTTTTCAATAAGAAGACCATTAGGTCTCTCTATCTTCTCTATAACAGAACCAATGGGATCCCCGAGTCCTGCAACTTCCCCTATCATACGGCACATGCCGTCTATTCTTTTATCGTCAAGTTTCAATCGGTCAATAAAAGCCTCTGAGGCTCTTTTCCCTTCAGAATTCTTAATATCTTCCGCGTTCTTTTTCTTTATCTCGTCCCGGCTATTATCTAACTCTTCAGCCATAGCGATAAGAATCCCGTTCTTCTCCTTTTCAGAGAGAAGGCTCAAAACTTCTGCGCCTTGCCTTGCGCGATGTGTTATGTCTTCCATAACTTTTCTTGCGCTCATAATTTATCTCCCTAGATCATTCTTCTTCTACTATTACTAAATTATCCCGATGAACGACCTCATCATAATCTTTATAACCAAGCTCTTTTTCTATAACGTTTGTTTTCTTTCCTTTTATTTTCACCACTTCATCCGAAGAATAATTTGAAAGTCCTCTTGCTATAATAGTTCCTGAAGCAGAACTTATCTCGACTACATCTCCTTCTGAGAAGATTCCCTTTACATCCTTTATCCCGATAGGAAGAAGACTTTTCCTGCCATCTATCAACGCTTTTTCTGCGCCTTCATCCACAATTATGGCACCTTTCGCCTTCAAACTAAATGCTATCCATCTTTTTCGTGCTTTGAGTGTCCTCTCAAGAGGAACAAACTTAGTGCCGATGTCTCGCCCTGAACAAATATCTTTTAAAACATTCTTTTTTCGGCCCGAAGCTATGACGCATTGTATCCCGGATTTGACAACATTTTGCGCCGCATCAAGCTTAGTTATCATTCCTCCCGTGCTTTCCGTGGACCCTTTCCCTCTGCAGAGAGAACGAACGTTCTCGTTTATTTCTTGAACGACCTTGACTACCTTACCATTTTCATCATAAAGCCCCTCAACATCAGTAAGTATTATCAGGATATCAGAATCCGCAAGATCCGCCACTAGAGAGGATAACCGGTCATTATCACCACACTTTATCTCGTCTGTTGATACCGAATCGTTCTCATTTATAACAGGCAGAGCTTTGTGTTTCAAAAGGGTATTTAGCGTATATTTGATATTTAGGAATCTTTTTCTGTCGGTTAAGTCTTCCTGGGTAAGGAGCATCTGTCCCGTTACATATTTTCGTTTGGAAAAATGCTCATTATATGAATTCATCAGATAGTTCTGACCAATACTTGCGGCTGCTTGCATCGCAGAAAGTGAAATCGCGTTTTTATCGAGTCCAAGTATACCTAAACCCGACCCTACGGCTCCTGAAGAAACTAAAATTACTTCTGTTCCAGAGTCCATAATGTCCGCAATCTGACCGGCAATATCTCCAAGAACATTCTGATCAATACGATTATTTTTATCAGTTAAAACACGGGTCCCTATCTTGACCGTTATTCTCTTCATTATTTTTTCTGACATTTTTAATCTCCTCATAAACCGCAACTACAAGATCATCTAGTCCTTTTCCGTCTAATGCCGATATCACGTGAACTTTTTTCTTGATAGCTTTTGAAAATTTTTCGGCATCTTTAATATCTTCAAGCATGTCTATCTTATTTGCTACTATTAAACGCGGTTTATTATACACTTTTTCGTCATACAATTTAAGTTCTTCTTCAAGTTTGATATAATTCGTCACCGGATCTGTTCCGTCAAAAGGCGCAATATCCACAACATGTATAAGTACGCTTGTTCTCTCTATATGTTTAAGGAAGCGGTCTCCTAACCCTTTGCCGCTGTGTGCCCCCTCAATTATCCCCGGCATATCTGCAACTACAAAACTCTTATCGTCCAGCTTCACAACTCCCAGTTTAGGACTTTTTGTTGTAAAGGGATACGCCGCTATTTTAGAATGAGACCTTGATATCCTGGAAACCAAAGTAGACTTTCCCGCATTAGGAAATCCTATAATCCCTGCATCCGCTACAAGTTTTAGCTCCAGAAAGAGGGTTTTGGATTCTCCTTCTCCACCCTCTGTAGCGATCTTTTTCCCCGCATTACCTTGCCCGGCTTTACCTCCGCGCGCTGCTATTAAGCATTCCTTGTCCTTGAGGAAATCCCTCATAACAAGACCGCTTTCGACATCTTTAACGATAGTACCGACAGGAATGAGGACAAGACAATCTTCGCCTTTTTTGCCCAATTTCTTATTACTCCCGCCGCCCGTGCCCTTGCGGGCCTTATGGTGCTGATTATATTTTAGGTCAAGAAGTGTGTTTAGATTAGAATCGCTTTGGATGACAACATTTCCGCCAGGGCCGCCGTCGCCGCCGTCAGGGAAACCTTTTCGATGAAAGATATCCTTATACATGCTTTGACACCCCTTTCCGCCGGGGCCGCCCAAAACATAGATCTTAGCTTGATCTATAAGCATCTCATGCTGGAGTGACATTAACTGTCTTTTTATTGGCAAAAGAAACTATCCCGTTACATAGAGCAAAAAGCGTATCGTCTGATCCTATGCCCACATTTACACCGGGTTTATATTTAGTTCCTCTTTGTCTGATTATTATACTACCGCCCGTAACGGTCTCCCCTCCAAAGGCCTTAACCCCGAGCCTTTGAGATTGTGAGTCTCTACCATTACGTGACGAACCTTGTCCTTTTTTATGTGCCATAACTTTCTCCCGTTATTTATTATCAATTTATCCCGTTAAAGAGACATATCCCGTCCTGAACGGTTCAGTATTACTTTTTAGTTTTCTCATCTTCTTTTGCCGTTGTTTTTTTAACTTCTGTCTTTTTTGCGGCTGTTTCCGTTACTTTCTCATCTTTTTTTGCAGATCCCGTATCCGGAAAATGCATATCTTTTATCTTTACCTGGGTAAGATCCTGCCGATGTCCTATCTTTGACTGTGAACTCTTCCTGTCCCGGTACTTGAAAGCTATGAGCTTTTTACCGCGTTTATCACCAACTATTTCACATTCAGCATATGCCCCTTTTACATAAGGATCGCCCACAAAATATGAGGCTCCCTTCTTACCAAAAAGAACTGTATCGACTTTCAGCGCTTTTGAGTCTTGATCCTTGATGCGGTTAACTTCGATAATATCATTTTTCTCTACACGTACCTGTGTTCCTTGAAGCTCTATTATAGCGTACATATTTATTCTCCTATTGTTCCATAAATTCTTTATCAACAAATGTTTATACAGAAAATCCGGGAAGATTGCATCCCGGATGTTTAATGATGTTATCAGATAGGGTTATTATTGTCAAGTATTATGCACATATTATATATACATTTGTCAATCCAATTAAAAATGTTCCTTTAGAGTATCACCCAATACAACCCGATAAACACCATAAACTCAATAAACCCTATTGCGACATCCTTCAAACTTACTTTCTTGTCTCTCATTAATAGGGGTCTGTCCCCAATTAATCTAGATTTCCTTCCAGTATGGGACAGCACTAGGAGTAACACCCAAGATTCCCAACGTATCGGATATCACGTCCGAATCGAAGGTAATTTTTGCCGTACCGGTTATACTCGTATCTGCGGTTACTCCGCTTTTAACAAAAATGGTTCCGTTAATAACGGGGTTTCCGCTTATTCTAAAATCCCCTTCCACCCAAAGCATACCGTTGAAAGATCCACCGGTTATTTTTAAGTCTCCTATAATTACAAGGATACCTCCTCCGTTTGCATTTGTGATTTGGGCTTCATCGCCATCGGGAACGTTCACCCAGGTGATTCCACTAACTGAATCGTTATTAAAGGGTTCTTCCTCGGCGTAATGCGTCCCAGAATCCTCTGCGATAGTTTCCATCTGCGCCTTGATGACCCCAAAAGTATCTAAAAATGACAATGCAGAATAGGATAACGGAAGCGGAGAGACTTCAACATTTGGGGTCAGTTTAACATCCCCTTCCGCCAATAATGCAACGGGATGCCGAAACACCTCTTCTATCGTTCTTCCGGCATTATTTACATTGCCCGTTGAACGTATCCTTTTAAACTCTGAAGGCAAATCCGCACCTCCTTCATCCGTAGTGTATATATAGACCGTGTATGCGGTTCCGGTAATTGTACTCGTGTTGGTCCAACCAGTTTTAAGCTGTGTGCGTGCTTTTTCTATCCCCGCCTCGGCCAAATAGAATGCTTCCGTAGAATCCGTCTGATGCTTTCCCATCGTAATGTCATTGTTAGAGATCTTTATGATCACTGTCACAAACACCATTATCGCAGCTATCATGCCAAGCACCAGAATTAGCGCTATCCCTTTGTTTTTCTGTTTTTTCATGATAACCCCCTCAGTTCCTAAAATATACCCTTGTGGATAACGACGCTGTCCTGGTAATCCCGCCTTCCTGTGATTCCAGGTCCAGTTTTATGGTAACTATATTCTTGTTCTCGTTAAGCGTAAAACCCAAACCCACGGGATCCGTAGAAACATCTCCTACAATCTGATATTCATCGCCGCTAGTATTTGTATCGGGGTCATAAATTAGATCGCTTCCGGACAGATAAAACCTCCTTTCAAGACTATCTATCCCGCTTGTATATACAATAGTTGACCCGCTACACGTCACACTTTCAGCTTCAGCTTCTCGTATCCCTCCGCGTATCCCGTCCGTTTCCGGAACTCCTCTTGTCATAAAATCCATAGCTACTCCGGCATTCCTCGCAAGAAGCGTCTGCGCTTTACTCTCGACCCACGTTTTCTGCGTCATCATATAGAATGACATCACCCCGCCTATAGACATGGACAAAATAAATACTGCTATTAAAACCTCTGGTAAGGACATTCCTTTTTTACCGGCCAGTTTCACGATCTCTCCTTACTCCTTCTAATTGCTCTTGTAAGTAACAAGTTCCAAGTCGGGATTATCCACGTCACCTTTTGTCATCGTCCCTCCCCAACCCACCTTGTTCCAATTATAAATGACTGTGACTTTGCCATTGTCCGGGGGTAGAACCCTCATCGTATCGTTTATAAGAGGATCCCCCACAGCGACATCCGCGTTCTCAATTACTTCATTGTATATATCCGCTAGTTTCTGCGTTTTTTTTTCTTCCATCTTGCCCCTCAGAAGATTCATCGCTATTGACCGATTTCTGACTCTTATGAGCCCCATCTTTCCAACAATAAAAGCGCCCATCATACCGGTCAAGACAATAGCCATTATGAAAAGAGCAATCATAGCTTCGACCAATGTCATTCCCTTTTTATTCATCAAAGATAATCGCATCTTAACCCCTTGAAACTGTCGTTAGTCCTGTAAAATCAATGCAATGACCCTATCCAACCCCTTACTTATAGTTTACCCTATATACCGCTCTAACGCCACTATACGGACTTATTTAGCGTCAATAATAATGTCTTCTACATGCAGAGATCTGTCAGCACGGATCTCTATTTTTCCCCTATGCTTACGCTGCACATCACTTAGCATGGCGGCATGATCCGATATCAAAACGGCGTCTATATCAGGATGAAGTGTCACAAAAAGATCCTTACTTTTTTTTGTGCTCTTTCCCAGCACACTCTCTATTCTCCTCACTACTTCTATGGCTATTGTCTCAACACTCTTTATCATCCCTTTTCCGGCACAATACGGACATTCTACGCGTGAAGACCCTTCAATGCTCTTACGCATCCTTTGCCGTGTCATTTCGACTATACCAAATTGAGATATAGCGCGCAAACTTATACGCGCTTTATCTACCTTGATCTTCTCCTGCAGTTTATTGAATATTTTGTCACGATGATCTTTAGCATCCATATCGATAAAATCTATTATGACTATCCCGCCGATATCCCTAAGCATAAGCTGCCTGGGTATTTCCTCCGCAGCTTCCATATTTGTTCTGAACGCGGTCTCTTCAAGGCTCTTTTTCCCGACAAAACTGCCGGTATTTACGTCCACAACAACAACCCCTTCTGTCTGCTCAATAATAAGATATCCTCCGCTTTCAAGTCCTACTTTTCTTTCGAATATCTGATCTATCTTTTTATCAAGATTGTTTTTATGAAACAGCGGCGTCTTGCCTTCGTAAAGTTTTACCTTTTTCCTCAGCGCCGGCATAAAAGCCCGTAAGAACTTGGTTATCCGGACGTATTCTTCTTTAGAGTCGACTGTAAGACAATCAACTTCCTCGGTAAAAGTATCCCGTATCATCCGAAGCACTATACCGTACTCTTCGTATACCGTGATCGGAGCCTTTTTTTTCTCTGCCCTGATACGTATTTTATCCCATAGATTGACGAGATATTTTAATTCATGTTTCAGCTCTTTTTCCGATATTTTTTCAGCAACCGTTCTCACTATGCATCCCATTTTTTTGAGGACATCTTCTTTTGCTAGTAGCTCCCGTATTCGTTTTCTTTCTTCCCGATCGCTTATCCTGCGGGATATCCCTATACCTTTATCGTACGGCATCAGAACAAGATATCTTCCAGGGATACTTATATGGGTTGTCAATCTTGGTCCTTTTGTTCCCATAGCTTCTTTGACCACCTGGACCATGATTTCATCATTCCTCTTCAGGAGATCGTTTATTTTCATCGTAGAACTTTTTCTGGATGGTTTTGAGGGCCTTATCTCCGGCCCGTCCTCGTCGGGTAGCATCATTTCAAGAACCGCTTTTTTGTCAACGACATCGCTTACATGAAGAAACCCGTTCTTATTCATCCCTATATCCACAAAAGACGCCTCTATCCCGGGCAATATCGAATTTACTTTACCCTTGTATATGCTTCCCGCACAATGCTCCAGACTCTTCCTTTCCATAAAAAAATCGGATAATTCCCCGTTTTTCATGATAGCTATACGTTTTTCCGCAGGCCCTACATTTACAAGTATCTCGTTCCCCTCTTTTTCATTCTTTTCTTTTTTACTCTTTCTTTTTACCATAAGATCAAACCTTTTCCCTTTAATGCGCCGAAGCGCATCTTAATCCTTTATCTCTCTAATACTGTCAATCCCTACCCCTTCGGGTAGATTTAAATTAATATCCATAATTATCTTTTCATCAGGAACATTTTTCCCAAGCCATAAGGTCATCTCTTCAGAACAGCTTTCTATTCCTAATTTAAGCGCTTTTGGTATGCTTATCTTGACTCTGGGGGTGAACCCTTCAGTGAGGACAAAAGGAAGCTGTGCCCGGCGTATGGCTCTCCTGAAAAGCGTCATCAGATCCAAATGAGAAATATATATCATATTCCCCTTTTTATGAAATGTTACATTATGCCGGATCATATTTTTGCAGAGGGACTGCATTCGATCTATTTAAAACTCTTTTTCGTAAGAACAAAACCATAAACTTTCTTAAAAATAGGCTAATATGCAAAACTTGTTATGTACTGCACAATCCCTTGAACTGCTTCCTTTCTCATTTTTATCTAAAATCAAAAAGCGGTTTTCTTTTCTTGTCGCTACTCTTCTCCGGCGCAACCTGCCCGTAAACCGCTTCTTTCTTATCGGTTACTTTAACCTTTCCCTTTTTGACAGCAAAAGCTGTCTTCTTTTCCTCTTCCTTCTGTCCATAATGCTTATCATACTGCCGCCGCACCACAGGTCCCGCCGCTGAAATAGTGTTAGAAGGGTTTTTAATTAAGTGTACTGTAACAAAAAACACTACTTCAGTTTTATCAATATTATCTTTTTCATATTTTACCGCACCGCCAAGAACCGGTATCCACCCGAGAAGATCCCCCAAAAGAGGAAGTTTATGATTTTCCTTGGTAGTTGTCTCTGTTATCAGCCCCCCGATAAAAATTGTCTGGCCATCTTTTACGAGCACCTGAGTATCCGCTTCTCGTGAATTGTATTGCATAGCAACCGTCGTATTAGCACCGTCTTCCATGGCAAGTTCTGAAAATATTGGATTGCTTGATACTTGCGGTGCTAAGTTTACCATGATCTCATCTTTATCATTAACATGAGGTGTTACTTCAAGAATAACACCCACTTCCCTGGGTTCGTCTTCAAATGAAACCGAAACCACATTCGCTGTATCCGTTGCAGCCAGACTTTTCTGCAAAAACACGTTGGTAACAACCTTGATAGACGCGGTCTGATTGTTTAACGTGGTAATACGAGGACTTGAAATTATATTTGTATCGTCTCTCTCATCAAGAAGCTCTAAAGTAGCTTGAAACTGGCTAAAATCCAACGTACCGTACGAGAATATAGAACTATCCGTTTGCACGGAGGTAGGATCTGGGGTAATATTTCCGTCAATAGACGGAAACATTGTCGAAGAAGTAAGCGTATTGCCTGTATCGCCAACAACTTCAATGGCAGTTTGGGGATAATAGTCTCCCTGCCCTCCTCCTCGAAGAAAAGGAAGTTGTCCATTGGGTCCAAATGGGAACGTTATCGGCCTTCTAGCGCCAGCGGCAGTTATAACCGCATTCCAGTCCACACCAAACTGATCATTCCTATCAAGAGTTATTTCTATTATCTTAGCCTCAAGCATTATCTGCGGGGTTTCAATATCGATTTTCGAGAGCATCTCTCTTACCGTGCCGACCCTTGAAGGTATGGCGGTTACTATAATAGAATTTGAATCCGCGGAATATGTGGCTTTTTCACCTGCCGGTGCTAAAATAGCTCTAACGGACTCTAAAAGTTTGGTGATATTATCGGTTCTTTCAGATACCGCTAATTCTTTTTCTCTCTCTACAAGTTCTCTGTCCTGAATAATATAATTAAGAGGAATAACCACTGTAATAGGTTCTTCTGTCTGGAGAACATCTTTAGGTATGACCCTGATTATTCCGGCTTCCTCGTCGCTGGAGTATACATACCCGTAGTTTCTAGTAACTATATCAAGCGCAACTACCCAGGGTTTATCCCTAAGCCTCATTGTTACGACACCATCCACTCCGGGCGACGGTATTATGTCTACCCCGCTGACTTCAGACAGATAATGTAACACGGTCTTGATATCAACATCCTTGAAATTCACGCTTACATTACCCGGTGAAGGAAGAGCTTTGTTTATTTCATCCCCCGGGGCAACAACATTCGCTTGCCCGTAAAGATCTACCGGCAGCATTGTCGTGACCACAAGAACTATGACCGCGAAGATGATAGATCCGTTCTTTTTCACGTTAATTTTCATCAATTCCTCCTATTCATTAGGGTTCAGGATCATCTATACCCTACACCCTCTACCCTACACCTTTTTTTATTCATACAATTTTATTTCATGACTCTGGTCCTCTATTCTGATGACCACAGCATTTTCTCTGATAGCTTCTATTTTCGTATGCTCCGTACTATCCCCTTCTTTCATGACTTCACCGTTAATTATAGCGCTGAATTTCCCATCCGCATTCATCACTATGCCCTGCAAGCTCACATCATTAACTGACATTATTGTCCCATTACCGGAAGATATATCCGTACTTACTCCGACTAAAGGAACGAATGGATCGCGCTGACCTTGAGTATTGTACTCGTCTCCGAAAAGAGATGAGGGAATACCTAAACAGAGGCCTTGCACTGCAAGAAAAATAGCAATTATCATTTTTATCTTTTTCATATTATCCCGAAACATAGGTCTTCAAAGTCAGGTTAACATCATGTCTTCTGGGAGAAGCTTCATTAGACTGTATCCTGAGATCTTCAATTGAAATAAACCTGCTTCCCTCCTCAAGATTGCTTATAAACTGTCCCAACTGATGGTATCCGCTTTCCGCGGTTATTGTGATCGGCATTTCCTTATAGTACCCTTTGGCATCCCTGTCATCCGACTCCTTAAGATCCAACGGCGTGATACTCAATATTTTAACCCCTGACACTTTGGCTATGGAAGCAAGCCCCTCCAAAAGTTCCGGGATCTCCTTCTGGTCGGGAAGACCTCCCGAATAACCCTCAAGTTCAGTATTTAAACTGTCCAATTTTTCTGTCATACTTTCTATCCGGTTCACTCTGTCTGTCACCGAATCTATCTGTTCCTTCAGCACTGCCACTTCACTTTTTTTCTTGAGGAAATTTCTCGTTCCCGGAATAACTACAAGCAGAGCGTACAAAAGAACGGCTATAACAGCTCCACCTCTTTTTATGTTAGCCCGAACAGCCTCATTCTCCAAAAGATCCTTTATGCTATCAATATTTATCTTTTCCATTAAGCTGCTATTTCCTTTTTCCAGTTTTCGTTATTCCTGATTTAGGATTCCCCGGTTCCGAAGATTTAAGTTTACAGTTGAGGATGAATCTCATTACCTCTTTTCCATCCACTTCCCTGGTTCTCATGTTCTGAAGTTCTATCTCGCTGAAATAAGCGGAAAATTCCTGATTATTTTTAAGGCTGGTTATAAATTTCGCTACGACTGACGTCGCCTCCTGGCTGTTTCCTAATGCATACCCGGTAATATTTATCGCAACAGGTACCTTTTCGGATATCTGTTTTCCTTTTGTCTTCTCGGGTCTACTGAACTTTAGTTCAAGTTCCGCGAGCCATATCTTGGGTATAACCGCTTCATTGAGCCCATTCAAAAGTCTGGTCCAATCGAACCCAAATTCTGTTATCCCCCTGATGGCTTTAAGCTTTTTCGCCAACTCTCCCCTATCTCTGACAAGTTTACCCGTCAACTCCCTTTGGGGCCCCATCTCGTCCCATTGAACGCTATACTCACGTAATCTAACCTGGTTACGAGCATTAAAGAAGAGGATCACACCGTGCAGAACGATCAAGATCGATAGAACAATAACAGAGATACGTATCACAGGAATATCGTTCACCTGTACGGGAACCTTTTTCTTCTTTTGCATCTCCTTCGGCAATAAATTCAGTTCTATCATTTTATGTTTCAAACTATTTACTCCAAATTCCTTTTTAAAAAGGTCAGCAAGTTAATCCCTTAGCGCCAACCCTATTGCAACAGCCAACTGTGAAGAAACCGAGGATATATCGTCTTCTGAAATAGTATCTGCCAATTTTATTTGCCCTATGGGATCCCATTTTTTAATATCCAGTCCAATTTCCTCTCTAAACAGTTCTATTACATTTTTTTGAGATACGATCCCTCCTGTGCAGTATATCTTATCTACCCTTTTATTGTAGCGGTTCTCAAAATATCCAAATGAAAGATGAAGTTCCTTGACCAGTTCTTTTGTAACATGACCCATAACCCTTTTAATATCTTCCTCGCTGCCTTCTTTCTGATCCATTATGTATTCTTCAACATCTTCTTCCGCGATAGACAATTCTTTGGATATCATATCCGCTATCTTTTTCCCTCCCACCTGTATTTGCCTCATAAAACAAGGGTTCCCTCCGAAAAAGACCAGAACATCAGTTTGAGAATGCCCAATGTTAATAAACGCGGAAACTTCTTCATCGGGTAGCTCATGTGACCAAGAAAAAGCATTGAATGCAGCAAAGGAAGCAATATCCATCACCCTTATCTTTATCCCGATTTCCTTAAGCATATTTATTTGGCTATCAACAAATTCTCTTTTAGCCGCGGCCAAGAGCACTTTCATCTGGCCATTTTCTTGAGCATCCCCGAGTATTATCGAGTCTAAGATTACTTCGTTAACATTAAACGGAATATATTTTTCCGCCTCATAAACCAACGCATTTTCCAGCTGATCCTTTTTCATTTTAGGGAGATTTATGAAACGTACTATCACATCCGGTCCTGATAATGACAGATTCACTTCATCAGGAAAGAGGGATACCTCTTTAAGGCTCTCTTTTACTATATCTTTGATTTGAGAGATATCAGACTTTGGTGGGATTTTTTTTATATTGTAGGCACGCAACGTCTCTTCATCTGGCCTTTTTCCCAGAGAAACTAACTTGACGGAATAGCTTCCTATATCCAATCCTACTGTATCACAAACTGTTTTCTTGTTTTTTCCCATTATGTGGAAGATTTTTGTATCTATCTATAACAAAAGATTATATATAATAATAATATATGGCATCAGGAAGAGATTATCATACCATAATGGTCTTGTCAAGTAATGCTAATGGCAAATGTTTTACTATTAGCTCAAGCTGTGTCCTTCCACAGTACAGGTAGATTGAGTATTAGTGTCCCCAAGATCGCAGGCGCCTCCTGACGGACAGGAAGGCTCGCTGCTAAGGTAGTCCGGGACTAGATCGCTCCAGCTAGGAGTCCCTATCGCACCGGTTCCGGATTCCATTGCCCATATCTCCTTCGCGTTATCTATACCTTTAAGATTGGATATACAGGCATACAGATGCGTTCTTTGACGGGATTTCGTAAAATTAGGAATGGCTACGACAAGTAGCACGCCCATAATGGATACTACTATCATGATCTCAACTAAAGTAAAACCTTTTCTGTTCAATTTTCTCCTTTCCTTCTTTTCTCTGAAGTATACCGGTATTTTGGGGGAATCAAACAATATCCTACATAAATTAAAAAATAGGGACGTCACTCCTAAGAGTGGCATCCCTATTTTTTAAGATTCCAAACACTTGACCATTAACTAAGCGCATGAACCGGAGCCGCATTATCGCATGTTGGTCTTGCCCCTGTTATAACATATGCTCCACCCGCCGGACATGACGGTGTAGCCTTCAGATAGTCAGGAGAAAGAGCTCCTAAAGTGAGAGGATCTCCACCTGTATCCAGATTGTACAGGACTATAGCTCCCTCAATCTGTTTCAGGTTAGATATGCATGCGTTCGTTTGAGCGCTTTCACGGGCCTTCACAAAATTCGGAATGGCTATAGCAGCCAATAAACCTATAATTGCGACAACGATCATTATTTCAACCAAAGTGAAGCCCTTCTTACCCAATAGTTTATGCATCTTCATTTTAATCACCTCCCTCTATGAATGTTTGAAGACCCTTCCAGTGAAGAATCTCCTTTTAAGAACGCGGATACCCACAGCGGATACCCATGGTTAGAGTATACCTATGTTTTAAGCTAATTGCAAATTGGTAAATGATTATATTTAAAGGTTATATGTAAAGAATAAAAAGACTTAGAAACTGAAATATGTGCTCATCTTGAATATCGGAAGGAACATACATACAACTATACCGCCGATAACTATACCCAGAAAAGCAATAACCAAGGGTTCGATAAGGCTGGTTAATCCGTCGACAGTTGAATCAACCTGTTCATCATAAAAATCCGCTATTTTTTCCAACATCATCTCTAATTCGCCGCTTTTTTCTCCTACCGCGATCATTCGGGTTACAAGAGGCGGGAAAATTCCGCTTTTTTCCATGGGAGATGCGATACTTTCCCCTTCCCGTACGCTCTCTTTCACTTTATAAACAGTTTTCTCCACTACAACATTCCCTGATGTTTTCGCAACAATGTCGAGTGCCGACAAAATAGGTACCCCACTTTTAACCAGAGTCCCCAATGTACGAGTAAATTTGCTTATAGCCACTTTCCTGAATAGAGGTCCGAATACGGGAAGTTTTAATTTAAACCCATCTATAACATGGTGTCCCTTTTGCGTCCCGGCATAGAATTTGAGACCAAATATGCTCCCGCCTATAGCTGCCACAAGCACTATGAAATACTGCTGCATAAAATTACTCAAACTTATAAGAACCTGCGTAGGTTTTGGCAGATCAGCTCCGAGTCCCGAGAACATATCCTCGAATACGGGGATAACTTTTATTATCATGGCAAGCGTAATCACTATGGCCATCCCCGTTACCACGGATGGATATACCATTGCCGAACTAATCTTTTTCTGCAGGGAACTGGTCTTTTCCAGATGTAAAGCAACTCTATCCAGAACCTCCTCAAGCATACCGCTGGATTCTCCGGCTTTTATCATGTTGATAAAATAAGACGAGAATACAGACGCGTACTTACCCATGGCTTCTGACAGACTGGCACCGGTATTAACCGCGTTGTGCACATCTTTGAGGACCGTTTTGAGTTTCACGTTATCTACTTGATCCGCCAACGTATCCAATGACTCAATAATAGTTATCCCGGCTCCTGTCATAGTAGCCATCTGTCTTGAAAATATGACCAGTTCCTCTAGAGGAACCTTGCCGGAAGTCATTTTTTTTAAGGAAGAGAAAAAAGATTTCTTTTCCTTTTTTATTTCGAGTTTCAGTATAAGAAGCTCTTTTCCCCTCAAAATGTCCAAGGCATGTTTTTTATCAAGAGCTTGAACCTCGCCCTTGACCGTGTGTCCGGTTTGATCTTTTGCAACATACGTAAAATTCGACATACCTTGTGTCCGCCTCTTATCCTGTTATTCTTAAAACCTCTTCAAAAGTCGTCCATCCCTTTATAAACTTGATCATAGCGTTATCCCGAAGAGTCATAACTTTTTTTTCTCTAAGATATTTTTTAATAGTTTCTTCAGATGCCCTGTTGTTGATCATAGCTTTAATTTCATCATCCACGAGAAGCGTTTCCAGCGTTCCTAGACGCCCGCTATATCCTGTACCGTTACACCGCTTGCATCCTTTCGCCTCGAAAAACTCTCCTGATTCCATGGCTTCGGGATATTTCTCCATTATCTCTTTCCTTAACTTTTCGGGTATTTTAGTTTCCGCCTTACAACTGGGGCACACTTTACGCATAAGTCTTTGCGCACAAGCCATAATAAGGCTAGACGCTATCAGAAAAGGTTCAATGCCCATATTAACCAAACGTGTTATAGCCCCTACAGAATCATTTGTGTGCAGCGTGCTGAGAACAAGTTGCCCAGTAAGCGAAGCCTTTGTAGCGATATCCGCAGTTTCAAGATCCCTGATCTCCCCAACCATTATTACATCCGGGCTCTGCCGCAAGATCGCCCTTAACCCGCTTGTAAAATCCAGCCCTATATCGGACTTGGCCGCTATCTGCGTTATCCCTGCAACCTGATATTCCACGGGATCCTCAACGGTAAGAATGTTTCGGTCCGGCGTGTTCATTGCGTTCAATATGGAGTATAAAGTGGTTGACTTCCCGCTACCAGTAGGTCCGGTGACTAATATTATCCCGAAGGGTTTGTCCAGAGCTTTTTTGAAATCCTCAAGCGGCCCCGGAAGAAACCCAAGTGTTTCCAGCCCAACGGAAAGATTGCTCCTATCAAGAGCTCTCAAAACTATCTTGTTGCCGAAACTTGTAGGAAGTACCGAAACACGAAAATCCACTTCTTTCTTTTCCGTCTTTATCCGAAACCTCCCGTCCTGAGGTATCCTGGTTTCTGTAATATCTAAATTGGACATTATCTTAAGACGTGCAAGAATAGCATTTTGGTTCTTCTTAGGAAGATCGAAGACATCATGAAGCTGCCCATCAATTCTATATCTTACTCTCACTAGTGTCTCGTTATAAGTCAAATAACAACAATTGGTTATGAGAATCACCCATTTCTTCTTTGTAGTCAAGCGCCGCAAACACCTGTAAAATGGGGGTTTTCTCGAACATAGTAACA
>Ga0075122_10000272_pt1 | contig 43080 bp, 40 predicted proteins | sample AntAceMetag02UKB_FD_69790 | JGI IMG/M metagenome (GOLD analysis project Ga0075122, IMG submission 69790) | Saline lake microbial communities from Ace Lake, Antarctica - Antarctic Ace Lake Metagenome 02UKB | ecosystem: Environmental > Aquatic > Non-marine Saline and Alkaline > Saline | place... | reverse complement strand
ATGTCCAGGGGCTATGTCATATGTTGAATATGATGGGAGCGGAAATAAGTGGAATCGGTAGTAACCTGTTGACCATTGAAGGGGTGCAATCACTACAAGGCGGGGAACATACTATCCAGGCAGATCATACTGAGGTTGGTTCTCTCATTGGGCTGGCAGCTGTCACAAAAAGTGAACTGAAAATTCTAAGGCCCGGCGTGAAAAATCTGGGATTGATCATGCAATATTTTAGTCGATTGGGGGTCAAACTTGAAGTGATGGGAGAGGATATACTTGTTCCGGGAGATCAGGATCTCATGATTCAAAATGATATCGATCAATCGATACCCAAAATTGATGATGCGCCCTGGCCAGGTTTTCCCGCGGATTTAACCAGTATCATGACCGTTGTTGCAACCCAATGTACTGGAACCATCCTGGTTTTTGAAAAGATGTTTGAAAGTCGTTTGTTCTGGGTTGATGGCTTGATTCGTATGGGAGCGAAAATTGTCTTATGTGATCCCCATCGGGTTGTTATTGTAGGACCTGCAAAACTGAAAGGAACCGAATTAGCCAGTCCGGATATCCGTGCCGGAATGGCGCTTTTGATTGCGGCGCTTTGTGCAGAGGGAACCAGTGAAATTCAAAATATTCATCAGATCGATCGTGGATACGTCCGCATCGATGAGCGGTTAGTTGCGCTTGGAGCAGATATTCAAAGAGTATAGTCGTGAAATAGAGTATTCAGATGCAGCGTCGACTTCTCTCTTGCAGCGGAGAGTATTAATGAACCTATATTTTGGTATATTTGCACAGATCCAAATCAGTGAGATTAGAAAAATAAATATGTTTATTACATTTGAAGGGATTGATGCCAGTGGTAAGACGACTCAGCTGGAACTGCTGGAAGCAGAATTGAAGAAAAATGGATTTAGTGTTTTAGTAACCCGGCAACCAGGGGGAACTCAAATTGGTCAATTGATCCGCCAAATACTATTGGACCCAGGTAACACGCAGCTGGTAGCTGAAGCTGAAGTACTACTTTATATGGCTGACCGGATACAGCATATCAAAGAAGTGATATTGCCAGCTCTGGCTGATAACCGGATTGTCCTTTGTGATCGATACCACGACGCCACATTGGCATATCAGGGAGGTGGACGTCAGTTAGACCTCTCTTGGATAAAACAATTGCAGGAAAAGCATATCATCGAACCTGACCTGACACTTTGGTTTGATATTTCGGTTGAACAGTCACAAATGAGATTAAAACATCGCAACCAATCACTTGATACCGAAAACTGTCGCCTGGAAAGCGAAGATAGCTTATTCTACAATCGCGTCAGAAATGAATATGCTCGATTGTGCGGAATAAAAAGTAACCGCTTTATCCAGATTAACGCTAATGACAATATTCCATCGATCCAAAAACATGTTCTCAAAATTGTTCTTGAGCGAATTGGATAAGCTATGACTTTTTCGAATATCATTGGACATGGTGCTAACGTGCAACTGTTGAAATCGGCTTTTCAACAGGATCGAATTCCGTCCGGCTATCTTTTCATCGGTGCGGAAGGAATCGGAAAAAGTACGCTGGTAAAGGCTTTTGTACAAATGATGAACTGTCAGACCCATGATAACTGTCATCGTTGTGATAGTTGCAGGATGTTTGATAATGGTTCACATCCAGATTTTCATGTGATCAAGCCGGATGGTCAGGGAATTCGGATCAAGCAGATTCAAGATTTGATCAGTCATCTCAATTTGAAACCGACCTATGCGGGAAAACGTGTTGTATTGGTGAAAGAGGCTCATAAAATGAACCTGGAATCGGCCAACAGTTTTCTGAAGATTCTGGAAGAACCCCCTCTGGATACCTTGATTGTTTTATTGACGCCTGATGAAAGCCTGTTGTTGGAGACTATCAATTCTCGTTGTCATAAGGTCTATTTTTCGCCATTGACAGCCAAAGAGATCCAAGTGGTGTTGGGTAGGCATTATCAATTGGATCCCGATATCCTGGATTTCGTGTTGTGTTATGCTCAAGGCAGAGTTCGCAGACAGTTTATTGAAAAAGCGGTGGTTCTGGCGAATATGAGAATACAGGTGCTGCACATGCTGCAACATTTGGCAACAGAAAAACTGTTTGATTACAGTTTATTGCTCGATCAATGGGTAAAACAAAATCTACATGGTTATTTCCTTGAATTTTGTATGGCCTGGGTTAGAGATTTTATTACAGCTCGTAAACGAGTGATCAATGGGTTGATAAACCACGATATGAAGGATGAAGTGGAAGCCGCGGCAAATAAGTTCTCAGATGAGAAACTGCAATGGATTTTTGGACTGGTCGTTGAAACAGAGCTGGCAATTCAGTCCAATGCTTCAAAAAGCCTGGCCCTGGAGAGCCTTCTTGTTCAATTGAAACAAATCTTCTGGGGAATGCCGGTTGTCTGATCCCTGTTCCTGATTTAGCAAAATCGTTCGCGGTTCCCAAGTGACTCTTACTTGTAAATCTACGCCCTGTTCACGTAAACGGTATATTTGCGCTCTTAACTCTGGTTCACCGGCTTTTTTGTCGCTAAGAATCGCTCGAATCATCATACTTCTCTCCTTCCTGTTGAATTAACTTCCGAGCCTCTTTGAGCTGACCGACTTGCTCAATATAGCACTCCACCTGAAAAAACACATCATATCTATACCATTACCCCTATATTAAGCCGCAGTGCCTTGTCATTTGGGAGGACTTCTTCGGAAGAGAGAATGCTTCTACGAACAGGCCGACCACACCATCAACACGAACTCTTTTAAAATGGGACACATTGTCTCGCAGATCATCCAGGAACTATAGTTCATTTTATGCAGGTCCCAGCTATTCCCGTTTCACAAGAGATAAGGCATACCCCTTTTCCGTTCTTCAACGAACACTGCTGATATCATCACCCCGCTACTCTCCTTCAGTATCGCCCATCATTATTCAGAACGGATATTTTACAGTAATGTGATAAATTCGTGAAATTTGGATGGGATCGCCGTGGTATTCTAAAATTCAATTAGTACACTAAATTTCAAACTACATTCGTCAACCTGATCAACAGAAGGTTCAAATGAGACTTAAAAAAGCCTTTTGGCTGGTTTTAGCTGTCCTGTTGTTTTTAGCCATGGATGCCCAGGCAAAAAGTGAGATTTATACAGGATTCCTTAGCAGTGATGCGGTGGGTGGCTATGATGCCGTTGCTTATTTCAAGGAAAACCGTGCGGTTAAGGGATCGAAACAATTCAAATTCCAGTATAAAGGTGCCAAATGGTCCTTCAAATCCGCAGAAAACCTGGCGGAATTCAAGAGCCATCCGCAGAAATATGCACCACGGTATGGCGGATATTGCGCCTGGGCTGTTGCCCAGGGTTATACAGCTGAAGGCGATCCTCTTCAGTGGACGATACACAACAACCGTCTCTATCTGAACTTTAATGAAGATATTAAAAACAGATGGCTAGCAAATTTAGATGATTATATATCCAAGGGAGATGCCAATTGGCCGGGAATCATCGAATGAAACCAAAATCTGTGGAAAAGATCGATATTCAAGCTATGGTCTCCAGTGCAGAGAATACGAGCACTGGCACCCGAGATGGGAAGGCAAATGAAGCTCTGATTCTCGAACAGCTGTTTGAACAGGTGAAGCGCTATCGCGACACGGTTCACCTCCGTAAACCGTTCGATTTCCAAGAGCCGGAAGAACTGCTGAAACTACTGGAATTGGACAGATATGAAGGAAACCAGGATTGGGAAGAGGTTTTTCGCTGGGTTCAACTTTACCTTAAATATTCTGTTGCAACGGGTCACCCAAGATTTGTGAACCGCATGTGGTCCGGCGCCAATCTCCCCTCCATCGTCGGGGAAATCATAACCGCCATCTCCAATACATCGGCGGGAACCTATGAGTCCGCCCCGGTATCCACCTTAATGGAAACATGGATGATCCGGCGCATGCTTGAAATGGTAGGCTTTAATAGTGGCGAAGGACAGATGACAACCGGGTCCAGTAACGCCAATCTGATCGCCATGATGGCTGCAAGAAACAGGACCAATAGCAATATCAGGGGAAAAGGGCTTTTCGGCCAGGAACCCATCCACGCTTTTGTCAGCGAGGATTCCCACTATTCCCTTGATAAGGCTGCGAACGTGTTGGGAATTGGTTCTGATCACCTTGTTAAAATACCGGTGAATCAGCACGGTCAAATGGATATTCAGGTGTTGAAAGATCAGATAGTGCAGGTTGTTCAATCGGGTGGCAAACCTTTTTTTGTTTGTGCTACAGCCGGCACTACAGTCAGGGGGGCTTTCGATTCAATTGATGAAATCATCGCGCTGAGAGATCAATTTCATTTCTGGCTACACGTTGACGGGGCCTGGGGCGGGGCTGCCGTGTTCAGTCAGAAACTGAGAGCCCGCTTTCTGAAAGGCATCGAAGAGGCTGACTCGTTCACCTGGGATTTCCACAAAATGGCGGGAACCGCCCTGATCAGCAACATCCTGCTGTTTAACGACAATGGGGTTTTAAAGAAGACAACCCGGGCCGGTGACACCAGTTATATCTTCGGAATTAATAACAATCAGGATGACTTGAACCTGGGATCCTTATCGCTGCAGTGTGGACGTCGGGTTGACAGCCTGAAATGGTTTTTGGACTGGAAGTTTTATGGAGAACGGGGGTTTGCCGAAAGAGTTGAATCGTATCATCATCTAGCCGAATATGCAGAAAAGTGGATCGAACTGTCAGACGAGCTTGAAATGGTGGTTCCCAGAGAATCATTCAATGTCTGCTTCAGATTTGTCACCCCCGCTACCATCTCCAGCAACGAGTTCAACCAGAACCTGAGGCGTGATCTGCACCACAATGAAATAGGCCTGATTGGTTCGGGATTTGTCGGGCCGGAATTCTCTCTCAGACTTTTGATCACCAATCCGCGCATAAATCGGTATGAAATCGAATCATTCTTACGGGACCTGGTCAACACCGGAAAAATTCTTCTAGGAAAAACATGGACACACTGAGACTGTCAACAGGGATGCATCCAGTTATCCAGCCGCTCACTGCCCGTCCGGCCACCCTGAATGATTATCTAAAGCGGCTTTCCAATTACAAGTATGATGTTTCTAAAATGGTCCCCATTTTACTGGAACTGGCAATTTCCAGACTAATGCGGCCAGAAGGATTTCCGATCATCGAAAGCGGTTATTCACGAACCATCCTGCTCCGCGAACCCTGCGGATTCGAGGTGATGGTCGCCCGCTGGTCCAAGGGGGCAAGGACACCCATCCATGGTCACCCCGGATTCTCTCTGTTTTGCTTGATTGAAGGGGAACTGTCCGAAAAAGCCTATCTCAAGGGTCGGGACAACATTATGCAGATCGATTCCGATCATTTTTCCACAGGCGACTATTCTTTTGATGAGGGTATCGACGGCAGATTCGATAATGCCATCCATCAGATCATTGCTGTTGAAGATAGCCTGAGTCTTCATCTTTATTCGGATGATGCTTTAAAGGGGGAAATATACTCGCAATGAAAAACCTGCTCTCAAATTCCAGATTTATAATTAAGGTCTGGATGGCATTTTGGTTTATCGCCTATTGTATAAAGCTGCGGATTAATCCCTGGCTGTTTTTTCAGATGAATGCTGATTATTTCAACAAAGCCAAAGGGATATACTCTAAACTGGAAATAAATCAGCTGATCCCGTATCGATGGCGCCTTGGTCAGCGCGTCAATGACAAAACGACGGAACCCCAAGCCTATCCAGTGTTCATGAAGCCGGAATGGGGCCAGAATTCAATCGGCATTTATCGGGTGGACAGTGTTGAAGACTTCCGTTCCATTCAGGAAAAAATCGCCGGAAAAAAAATGACCTACCTGTATCAGGAAGCGGCAGTAGAAAAACGGGAATTTGAAATCTACTATATCCGAAAGGCCGACCGGCTTGAGACCTGCGCTACTCTGACAGTTACAGAAGTAAGGAACAACCGGGAGAAAGCTCATCCGATCAATGGGGTTAACAATATCCACACAACCTATACCGATCTTTCGCAAAGCTTTATGGACAAGGGGGCTCAAACGATTTGGAATCATGTCAGGACTATCGGCAACTTTCGCATGGCCCGGGTTTGCGCCAAGGCGGATTCAGAAACCGATCTGCTGAAAGGACAGTTTCACATTGTGGAGATTAACCTCCTGACACCGATGCCGTTGAACCTGCTTGATCCTGTGGTACCCTGGAAAGAAAAGCAGCAATTTATCAGGAGTAGAATGATGCTCCTGGCGGAAAATGCAAAAGCAATTTCAGCTCGTCAAGAACGCAAAAGTATGCTTTTTAGAAAACTGGCCATGCATTACAGGGTTAAATTATAAATGCAGGTTTGGGAAAGATTCAGTGTATTTCGATCAGGTTTCTGGGGCTGATGGTCTGTATTTCATTCGATTCTTTTCTAAGCAGAAGGATGATAGGAAATTGGTTTTTCGAAGTCAAAGGTGGTCTGTCACTTTTTGGGTTGGAAGATGAAAATTTCTCTCTTCGAAACCAACATTTGAAATGTTCCGGAAAACTAACTTACAAAACGGGAATCTTCATAATGTCCCCAGCTGATATCATCAATGGGAATATATTTGTCTGCCAAACGCAACCGTTCTCTCTCTCCAATTCCATTTTCCGGAATGAGAGGGGAAGGATTAAGATTACCGGCTGTCAGGAACGCTTTGCTCCAACTGCGGTAAAATTGGGATTGATTTCCTCTTTCCGGCACAAATCAGCAAACTGGCATGCGCCTCTCAACTCCTCAAGGACAAAACGTATCTTCTTTTCAGAAAACCTTGTTCTGGTTTTGCGTCTTTTATTTCAGTGAGATTGAAAATAGGGTTAGATTGTCTGTGGCTGGCTTGTAGCAGGTGATTGTTGGGCTGCCGCTTCGGATTTATAGTAAAATCGAAGTTTTTCGGGAGGGACGATCTCTTCAATCTCACTGATAAAATCTTCATTCGCTTCGATGTTTTGATTAAGCTTCAGATTGATCCTGCAGTTGTTTTTAGAGTGGATCGAAAGAGAAACAGCACATCGGCCGGGATTGTTCTGGATGATGTTTTTTACACCTTCCAATCTGTCTAGAGGGAATCTTTCGGGCAGATCAATCTGCATACGGGCTGCACGTTGAGTTCTGATCTCCGGCAGGGGTGTAATTGTCTGTCCCACAATCTTCAATGAATCATCATTACTGTTAACAAAACCGGTGATAAGAACCGGGTCGTCAAAGTTTTCGGCTTCCAGAAATGTGCTGACGGTTGCAAATACTTTTGAAAAAATCATCACTTCGATGGAGCCCCACATATCTTCAATAGTGAGGATAGCCCACTTTTCATGGTTCTTTTTTGTCAGACGAACAACGCTTGAGACAATAACACCCGCAAAGTTAATTACCTCCCTGTAGTTGAACTTCTTACCTTCTTCTTTTAAGTCCATAGTGCGGGTTATTTTCGCGTACGAATTGATCTCATTAAAATATGGGTTCAGAGGATGGCCGGAAATGTAGAATCCCAGAGATTCTTTTTCGAATTTCAAGCGGATTTTGGCTTTCCAGTCCGGGATATCAGGCAGGACCATTTTCGTTTTTGTTTTTTCAACTTCTTCTTCAGCCAGCAGATCAAAAAATGAGGTCTGATCCGTCTTGGCCATCGCTTTTTCGGCACTGGCCAAGTTCAGAATATCATCCAGACCTTCAAGTATTTTACGGCGGTTAGGTTCCAAAGAGTCAAAGACGCCGCTTTTAATTAAAGCTTCTAAAACCCTTGAATTCACTTTGGATGTGTCTATACGCTTTAAAACATCAACTAGATTTTCGAAACGTTCACATTGGGCTCTTTCATGTAAAATACTTTCCAGAGCCGCTGCCCCAACGTTTTTGATGGCATTGAGCCCAAAGCGGATTTTACCGTCGTGAGCTGTAAATATCAGGTCACTGTCATTGATATCAGGTGGCAAAACCTGGATGTTCATTTCCTGACACTCGCTGATCAGTTTAACGACGCTTTCTGGCTTGTTTCGTTCTGTTGTGAGTAAAGCGGCCATAAAATCCACCGGATAGTTTGCTTTTAACCAGGCGGTTTGATAGCTGATGAGTGCATAGGCTGCTGAATGGGATTTATTAAATCCATAACCGGCAAATTTATCGATTAGATCGAAGATAGAGTTGGCCAGTTTCTCACCAATGTCATTTTTCTGACAACCGTTGATGAAATTCTGGCGTTGCTTTATCATCTCTTCTGGTATCTTTTTACCAATAGCCCGCCTGAGAATATCCGCTCCACCCAGCGTGAAGTCAGCCAGCACTTGAACAGTCCGCATCACCTGCTCTTGATAAACCATTACACCGTAGGTTTCCTGCAGAACTGATTCCATCAAGGCGTGTGGATAGGTAGTCTGTTGTCGTCCATGTTTTCTTTCCACATAATCGTCAACCATTCCTGAACCAAGCGGCCCGGGCCTATATAGAGCAACCAGCGCAATAATATCCTCGAAGCAATCCGGTTTTAGCTTCCGTATCAAGGTCTTCATTCCCTCGGATTCCAACTGGAAAACACCGGTTGTGTCGCCGCGGCAGAGTAGCTGAAAAGTGTTGGTGTTATCCATCGGAATGAGTGAAATGTCCAGCTTATCATCATCAGCCCTTTTCTTATTGATTAGGGAAACGGCCTTGTCGATGATCGAGAGGTTCCTTAACCCGAGAAAATCGAACTTGACTGCTCCCTGAGCTTCCGCATACTTCATGGTGAACTGGGATTGTATCCCATCACCTTTTGTCGGCGTGCAGGTTGGCATTATATCTGAAATCGGCGAATCCATAATGATGACGCCAGCAGCATGGGTCGAGAGGTTGTTGTTCATCCCCTCCAGAGATAATGCCGTTTTAATGAGTTTTTGCTCTATCTCAGATCCACTATCCAACATCTCTTTCAGTTTCGGTTCCTGTTCGAGAACCTTTGGCAGTGTAATGCCCAAGTCGTCTGGAACAAGTTTGGCAATCTTATCTGCTTCGGCATAAGGAATGTCGAGCACCCGGGCGACACCACGGATTGCTCCCTTCGCTTTGAGAGAGCCAATCGCGGAAATCTGACAAACATTGGCTTCTCCATATTTCTGTTTTACATAGTCAATGACCTTTTCCCTTCCCTCTACTTCAAAATCGATATCGAAATCCGGCATGCTGACGCGCTCTGGATTCAAAAATCGCTCAAAAAGCAGATCATACTTAATTGGATCGATATCGGTTATTTCCATCGCGTATGCAACCAGCGATCCTGCTCCCGAACCTCGACCGGGTCCGACTGGTATGGCGTTCTTTTTTGACCATTTGATAAAATCCGAGACAATCAGAAAGTAGCCTGGATACTCCATCTTGTTGATGATGGAGAGCTCAAATTCCAATCGATTTCGAGCGAACTCCTGTTGCTGCCGAAATTCGGTTTCTGACCAACCATACAGCTTATTTAGAAATTCCAGACGTTTATCCAGACCGGTCCTTGCTTGATCAATAAGTTCTTGTTCAAGTGTTTTGTTTTGTTCGACCGGATATTCCGGTAGATAGATTTTTTTGGTGGATAGATTCAGGTCACAACGGTCAGCAATCTGCTGTGTATTGGTAAGACATGATTCCGGTAACTCCTTGAAAGCTTCTGCGATTTCCGTCTCATTTCTGATGTACAGTTCCCGAGTATCCAGGGTTTTTACATCTGGATCGGTCACTTTCTTTTGCCAACCCATCAGTTGCAGAATATATTGGTTTTCGGCGTCTTCTTTAGATTTATAGTGGCAATCACAGGTACCGACCAACGGTAAATGAAGTTCCTCCGCAATTTTTATTAATTGAGGATTGACTCTATCCTGTTTTTCGAGGCCATTCTGCTGGAGTTCTATATAGTAGCGGTCTGGAAAGACATCCGCATACCACCGGGCTATATTGTATGCTCCTTCAATTTCGTCGTTGAGAATCCGGTTGGCCACTTCGCCTTGTAGACAGGCGGACAATACAATCAGTCCTGAGTTGTATTTTTCGAGTATTTCATGGTCGATGCGGGGCTTACCATAGTATTTCCCTTCACTGAAACCAATGCTAGACATTTTGATCAGATTCTTGTAGCCGTCCAGATTTTCGCAGATTAATACGGTGTGATAGGCGTTTGGGCCCTGTTTGGGGTAGGAACGTTGAAAACGGTCAATCTTGGCGACGTACGCTTCCATGCCAATAATTGGCTTGACTCCGGCTTTTTTCAAGTCATCGTGAAACTCTACGGCGCCATGCAAGTTTCCGTGGTCGGTAATGGCACAGGCATCGTAGCCGATTTCCGCTAAATAGTTTCCTAATCCTTTGACTTTTATGGCGCCATCTAGCAGTGAATAGTGCGAATGGAAATGAAGATGTGTGAATTGAGAAGGCATGCTGGCTCCGGATCCACGATTAAGTTGAAAGAATCACTTCCCGATCAGCCGCAAGCTTGTGGCACCTGCTCTTTGTGATTTTCCCCCCCATCCTCGTGGTAAACACCTTGTTTGGATCTGAGAGGAGTGATAGTTTTTTAAAAAGACACTGATGGTTTCCATATCTTAAGACGAAGTCGAGTAAAAGTCATGACGATATTTTTGAAAATGATATTACAGCAGATCAAAAAAGTAGAAAGAAGTGCCAGTCGTTTAATTTTACTAGCTTTAGTTGTGGCTCTAGCCAGCTTCCCCAGGACTGGTTTGCGTGGGGAATCGTTACAGGAAGCGAAATCCCTTTTTTCATCAGCCCAGACGAATTTCGAGCTTGGACTGAAACAAGAAGGGGAGCTGAAAAGGGCATTGATGATAAAATCTGCCGGACAATTTCGATCGTTGATAGAGGATCATCGGCTTGAAAATGGAAATCTCTATTATGATATGGGAAACGCTTATTTCGAAGCTGGAGAAATCGGGAAAGCCATTCTAAGCTATCGTCAAGCGGAAAAATTTCTGCCTGGATTTTCAGATCTTCAGTACAATCTCAATCAGGCACGAAATCAATTGAATCTTCCAAAACCTGCTGATGGTTGGTGGGAGAACATAATGAAGGGGTTGTTTTTCTGGCACTACATGATGAAGTATGAATTGCGGCGTTCTATGCTCCTCACTGCTTTTTCCCTTGTTTGGGTTGTCCTCTTGGTGATGATTTTCAAACGCCATGCTTTTCTAAGAATGGGATTAATCATCTTGATCGCGTTGAATATCGGATTTGGCGGATCATTTCTATACTCATATTATCAACTCCATTTTGTTCGCTCAGGGGTTGTGTTGAAAGATAGCACTATAGCTAGAAAAGGTCCTGGATCTGGTTATGAGCCATTCTATCAGAAATCTTTGTTGGGAGGAACCGAGTTCATTATTACCGAGAAGCATGAAAATTGGTGGAAAATCAAGCTACCGATGGGAGATGAAGCGTGGATTAAAGTAAGTGATGCGGGGATGATCTAATCCACTTTGAATTTCAATATTTTTGGATTCATTTACTCCTTTTAAGTGTAGCTGGAATTGTTATCTGCACCAGAACAAATATGCCAATCAGAATCATTGGTATGCTGAGAAACTGCCCCATATTGAGGACTAGGCCGGACTCAAACGCAACCTGATTTTCTTTCAAAATTTCGACACCGATACGTGCGCAAAAAACTAGAATCAGAAATAGTCCAATGAGCAAACCCGGAAGCTTATCAAGATTCATATACCGATAAATTGTTATCAATATCAGAAAAATAATTAAATAGATGAAGGATTCATAAAGCTGTGTCGGATGTCTGGGAATGTTGTCAATCCTTTCGAATACGAAACCCCAGGTAGCCTTTGTTGGTTTTCCGATGATTTCAGAGTTGAATAGATTTCCCAGTCGAATGAAAGATCCGCTGAGAGCGACAACTATGCAGCCCCGATCTAGAATCCAGATGTAGGATTGTCCCGGTGTTTTGCGTGAATAGATTAAAGTGGAAATAAATAATCCGATACCTGCGCCATGGCTGGCGAGTCCCCCTTTCCAGATCTTGAATATCTCCAAAGGATTTGCAAGGTAGTAGGCCGGATTATAAAAAAGGCATTCTCCTAATCGAGCTCCAATGACAGTACCCAGGAGCATATAAATCAAGATTCTGTCAAGAGACTCCGGCGGCTTGTTCTCACGTTTGAAAATCCAGCTGCCGATGAAACTGCCAATCAGAAAAGACGAAGCGAACAGTAACCCATACCAGCGTATCGCAAGAAATCCGAAATTAACTATTTCAGGATTAATATTCCAGTGAATTGTCATTTAAAATACTAAATTATTGTTTTGCCGTTCATTCATACCGTTCCGGAATCGCTTTATCGATCACAACTGCATTATTTAAGCATGTTTTCCGGAGTTGTGTTATTTTGAGATACGATCGAAACTGCCAAATATCTGAAACCCGATATCCAGATTCTGCAGTTCCTGAAGACACGTCTTCACCCGATGGTTGTTGATGAGATCAATAAAAAAGCGGTAACTCCAGGGATTGTCTTTCATTGGTCTGGATTCCAGACGGCAGAGATTGATCCCAAAAACATGGAATTCTCTTAGCAGCTCAAATAGTAATGAGTGTCGATCCTCTTTGAACTCAAGTACAAGCGATGTTTTATATTTGGAGAAATCGGGTTCATAGTTGGCCGGAGTTTTGTGGATTACAACAAAACGTGTAATATTCTGTGCATAATCCTGAACATCGCTGGCGAGTAGTTTTTCCTTAAAGGCGCTCTTTTTGGAGACCAGTGCCTTGGGAATGATAGCTGCGACTTGTTCCTGATCTCTTTCAAGAAACAGTTCTCCCGAGTGAATATTGGAGTTGGAAAAAATGACTTTGGCCTCGAGCATGTGCTCGGCGGTGAAATTCATTGTCTGATTGAAGGCTTCGGAGTGACAAAAAAATTGCCTCACTTCATTCAGCGGCACGTGGGATACGAGGCTGAATTGTATATCAATCTGTAGTTCATTGATGATGATGACATCGGAATCCACCAGGCTGTCTTGAGCTTGACCGACCATGCCTGAAGTTGAGTTCTCGATGGGAAGAACTCCCAGCGCATTTTCATTCTTTACAACTTCACGGGCAATTTGAGGTATGGTGGTTGTATACTGGATATTTTTAATATCATCACCACCGACCAGACTGGCCGCCTGATTGCTGAAGGTTCCTTTTGGACCCAGCGTAATAATTTTGTTGAAAGCGGATTTAAAGGCCACGGATTTTATCGGTTGCGAGTAGTGAATTGGTTTATGTCTGCGGTAGTCTGCTGCCGTAACAAGCCGGTTATTAAATTTGTCAGTTATAATAACCGAATCTGATAAGCTGGTTTTAAAAACGGCCTTGCACTTTAATATAAGATCGCCTTGTTTTTAATCACACAAAAAGGATACGCTGCATTAGAAATGAAATCTATCCCTAATTTCCCAAATTCCGATTTATTATGAGCAAGATATCCCGGGAAAGTGCCCAAAAACAGATACTGCCTTCTTTGTTCAGTTTAGAGATCTGTTCTTTGGACCTGGAATTGTTGAAATCAATTGGGCAAATAATTAATCCCAATCAGCCGGAATTGATTAAAAACTATCTGTATGTTGCGGAGGGCGAAAAAAAAATTAAGCAAAAAACCCGGAAAAAAAGTAAAATAAAGCCCGAGGAGGAAAAATATATTCTCTGCATGCAGTGTAAAAACAAGATATCACAGCACATATATAAGATGAATCATCAAGGCGCTTTCGACCATACCTTTCTGAACCCGGCAGGTGATGTGTTCCGCATCGGTTGTTTTCAAAAGGCAGATGGCTGTGTTGTTATTGGCGAAGCTTCTCTGGAATGGACTTGGTTTCAAGGATGTCAATGGCAGGTTGCTTTGTGTGGTCATTGCTTGAAACATCTAGGGTGGTATTACCAATCAGAGACGATATCGCCATTTTTTGGGTTGATTCTTGATGCATTAATTTGACGATATTATAGTATGTTAGGTAAATTGCTTCTTTGTTCTGCAAGACAAATCTCTCGGTTGTCTTGTCTCAGACCTGACAGAAAGTGATTGACCCCCCCGGTTTGTTTTTCGTCAGTAGAGCTCAGTATATTAAAATTAAAAGGAATTCACGGATGCTAGATCTAATTCGAAACAACGTACAATCGTTTGGTGTAAAGTTCATTGTTGGAATTGTAGTCATGGTGATGGTTTTTTTCGGAGTTTCGGCGTACAGAAACCAGGGAATTAATACCATAGCTACCATTGATGGGTATGAAATCAAGGTATCAAAATACCAGAGGGCTTTTGAACAGGCACAAAACGAAATTCGACAGCGCTTTAAAAGCCAGGCCGCTGATTACATGAAGATGGTGAATCTGCCGGGTCAAATTGTCCAGCAGTTGGTGAACAACGCTCTACTGCTGAAAAGTGCTGAGAAGTTGGGACTTTCCGTTACAGATCATGAATTGGCTCAAGCAATTTTCGAGACCCCAAATTTCCAAACAGATAATCGATTCGACCCTAAGAAATATGCCAGTATGTTAACAAACAACCGAATTGATAAACTGCTTTACGAAAAGGATTTGCGGGAAAATCTGTTATCTGAGAAATATTTACAGTTACTCAATTCGGGTGTGCTAATCAGTCGTCAATTCACAGATGATGAATATCGACGGTATAAAACAAAGATGACTGTCAAAATTATCGAATATAAATCGGATATGTTTTCAGGAGATATTAAACTGACCGATGAAGAGATAAATGGCTTCTATGACCGGAATAAAACCGATTATCAGCAGAAAAAGCAGTTTGTGATAAATTATTTTTCACTAGGGGTCCAAGACACTAAAGACAATGTCATCGTCAGGGAAAAAGAGATTAAACGCTATTACGAAAAAAATAAGACTGGCGAGTTTTCTTCTAAGGCCTCATTTTTATCACGGCACATATTAATTGCAGCGCCAACGGATAGAAATGAAGAAGGGATGCTCAGCGCCAGAAATAGAGCTGAGCAAATTTATCAGCAGCTTAGGGAACAACCCAAAAACTTTCCACTCTTGGCAAAGAAAAATTCAGCAGATTCGGTTTCAGCCAAGAATGGTGGAATGCTTGGTTGGGTTGAAAAGGGATCTTTCGTGAAGGAGTTCGAAATTGCTGTTGCGAATCTCCAAAAAAATGAAATTTCAAAGCCGTTTATGTCCAACTTTGGCTATCACATTGTTGAATTGCTGGATGAAAAACCATCTGAAGTCAAACCATTTTCAACTGTCGAGAAGGATATTGCGGAAACGATTCGAAACCGGAAAGCGAGTCGGCGACTCAAGAACATGGTTTCAAAACTTGTAAAACAATTTACAGACAAATCTCTGCATGAACTCGCATCTGAAAATAATAAAGTAATTGTGACCAGCAAAGCATTTGATGATTCACAAAACCTTCAAGACGTTGGCTACACATACCCGCTCTATCAGGAAATCAAATCCAAAAATACCAAAGATAGAGGGTATTTCAGCTTGTCAAATGATGGTGGTGTTCTGATTTATGAAATTTCCGAAGTGGTTGATCCCTTTATTAAGCCACTGAAAGACGTTCGGGAAAGGGTCATTTTGCTGGCTACAGCTGAAAAGGCTACAGAAGTGGCAAAAACAAAAATGGTGGAAGGTCAATCTAAAACAAAATCAATGGCGTCATTTGACCAACTAGCGAGTCGGTTGAGTGTCAGTCCTCAAACAATAACTTTCAGTTTTACCGATAGACAAAGCGGACAGTTTAGAATTAGTGATAATTTCCGAACTGAAGTATACAAAATGGGGAAAAATAGCCTCAAGGCTATTTCAGATGCAGATCGGAATTTTCTGGTTTATCTGGTCGAGAAAAATGAAGAAGCTGTAAAGTATGAAAATAATGAAGAATATCAGGGATTAGTCAATGAATTGAAACGACAAAAAGCAAACATTCTGCTTAGCAGCTTGATCGGACAGATGAAAAAAGAGATGGAGGTTGAATACAACCAGTCAATTCTAAGTGCCCTTGATATTAAATATAATTAATAAAACGCTTGCGATTCCCTTTCTCTCACGCTAATTAGAGAAGAACATCTTTTATTAATATTGCTAATTTTTTTTTCAAGCAGAGGATAACTATGGAAATACTCGAGCAACTAGGAACGAAAGTTAAAAAAGCGGTTCAAAAAATCGAAGAATTGCAGGCAAGAATTACAGAACTGGAAGAAATAAACTCGCAATATGAAGAAAAGATGAAAGATTTGCTTGATGTTATGGAGCCCCTCGAAGAGAGAGAAGAGAGCACTGTATCAAGTGAGCCTGAAGCTTCAAGTTTTGCAGCACCTCAGGAAGAGAGACAGGATATTTATAAGCAGCAATATTGAACGCGCTCTAAGAGATGATGGTTTTTTACAAAACTCTCATTTGTTATGGGTTCCTCATCGTTATTTCCTTTTTTTCTCATTCCGCGTTATGCACCGAGCTGGTTGGCATCCTGCCGTTTTCCAACCAGCGCTATCAGCAACAGGATGATTGGCTTGGATTCTATATTCAAGCCAGAATAAAAAACAATCTTGGCGGTAATAGTGACTGGAAATTTCATCCGCAGAGTGTTTTAAGGCTCTGGGCACTCAGGGCTGAAAAATCGCTGCCGATATCCCCACTGAATACGATTCTGATTGAAGGCTCCTTTCAACAAGTTGTTGATTTAGGCTATATCAGTCTGCAAGTGAAAAGAAATTCAGCGGAAAAGGAAATTACCGAAAACTTTGAAATTTCCTTTTCCGCTGATACTCTCGATAAAGCGATTGATCGTCTATCAAACGAGGTTGGTGTCTGGATTCGACCCGGTTTTAAATTAGAGAAGAGCGCGGGTTTTCCTCGAAAAACCCTGCCGGGCTTGAAGGAGTTTTTTTTATTGCGGCAGCAGAGTTTCCTCCCTGGAGACCCGCCTGATATTCGGACAATTCTTTATTTGGAAGAGATTGTTAATGAAGATAGTCATTACCAAATGATCAGTGATTTAGCAGAAGGAATGCTGATTCTATCGCAATTTCTAAAGGATAAAGAACGGAAATCGTTGCTGGTTAAAACAGAACGACTTCTGCGAAAAGCCATTTTAAAGAACAAACAGAAAGGACGACTGTATTCGTTGTTGGCAGAATGCTATTATTTGAGTGGAAATTATGCATCATGGGTTGAAAAGACAGCCGAAGATGCCATTCGGATTGATTCCCAGAATGACCTTGGTTTGATTTTGAAAGTGATCACCAATAATTCTGATGCAGTGAGCCGTCTCAGTGATCTCGAGCGGATCAAACAGATCAATCCCTGGCTGTTTTCAAAAACACTCTCAGGAGGTGAATTTTTTCAAAAAGGTATTTTAAAAGATGAGCTATCTCATATAGAGTATAAGACGGATGAGCCTGTTGCGAAATGAACCCGGATTAGCACAAGATAAAGCCTATATTAATTTTGAGTCCTAATGCGGAGATATCGGTGTATCTCCTTCCCCGTATGCCTCAAAGAGCATGTTGATTTTAAAATTAGAATATTAAGGAAAGTATGTTGGTTCCATTGAGGATGATAAAACTCGGATTGATATTGATGATTGGGTTGGTTTTTTCAGGTTGCAACTACAACTATCATACCGGACTTCAACTTGAAGCGGAGGGTCGGTTTGAAGAGGCAAATATTGAATTTCATCGTGCATATACGCGATCACCGGGTAATGACAAGTATAAAGACGCGTATCATCGTACCGCTCAAAAAACAACTGAGGATATGCTCATCCGTTATGAGCAATATGTAAAAGAAAAAAAGTACGCTATCGCATATAGAAGGTTGGAACAGGCCCGCACACTCTCACCTCATCACCCCCGTATCGATCTGGAGTTGCGAAAATGGTACCGTATTCTGATTGCCGGGAAACTGGATCTGATAGAAATTAAATCGTTGAATAGCCAAATACCGCTGACGGATCAAGTTGTTTTGACAGTTCGAATCAATTCTCCAAATGTCGTCAGAAGACTTGAAGCACCTGTTGATTACCAGACAGGTATGTTTTATGTGGAAGATATCCTCTACGATCCCCCCCAGGATTTATTGATGATGTACTCGCTACATTCGATTGGTGTTAAACTTATCAATAATTCAACAGAAAGCGAGCGATTTAAGCGTCTTGTGGATTTTAAAACTCCTGTGCTGATTGAAGTTCGGGGTGATTTGACTGGTACAGATGAAGGGTTGGTTGCTATTGATAACTACTATCCGGTGGATCTCCTTAGTCAATCAAATAGTGGCGATTTCTGGTATCCTTCCAGGGGTATCCGCTATGCATTATTGTTAGATGCGAATAAGATTCAAGTGTCCAGTTCTGTAAACAAGATCGATTTTTTACCACATATGCTGTACATCAACAAGAAGGAACGGCGCTATTTTCTGGATTTTGGTAATCTCCAGTTAGCTCAGAAAAAAACAGGCGGGGCATGGTCATATCGGCGCTTTATTGATGAAAAAAGGGCATATTTACGGGAACTACAAAAAAACATTCTCTTAAACACCTATTTTTTTTACAGGGAAGGTGGCTATCCTTATGTTGTGAAATAAGATTCTGAACCGATATATGTTCTATCTCAGAGGGTGCGACTCAGTAAAGTTTTTCTCAACAAGGTTCACGGCTAGCGGATGGCCGCCCCTGATTTGAAAAGATCTTTTCTAAGTCTGTCACACTGGCAGGTGTTATTTCTGAGTGGCGTTTTGTGCTAGTGATGCCTCAATAAAGGAATTGAGGTCGCCATCAAGCACAGCAGATGTGTTTGAGGTTTCGAAACCCGTTCGGTGATCCTTCACCAGCTGGTAGGGGTGCAGGACATAGCTTCTGACCTGACTGCCCCATGTGATTTCTTTCTTCTGGTCGTATAATTCATCCTGCTCTTTACGGCGCTTTTCCTCTTCCTGCTCGTAGAGAGCTGCTTTTAGGATCTTCATTGCAGTGGATTTGTTTTTGTGCTGTGACCGTTCATTCTGGCACTGCACAACGATTCCTGATGGTTTGTGTGTAATGCGAATTGCGGAATCTGTCACGTTGACATGCTGACCCCCTGCACCACTGGATCTGAATGTATCGATCCGAAGATCGTTTTCATTGATGACAATATCAATTTCGTCCTCAATATCCGGATATACATAAACGGAGGCAAAAGAGGTATGACGCCTTTTGTTTGTATCGAATGGGGATAGTCGCACCAATCGGTGAACGCCAACTTCTGTTTTCAATCTTCCAAAAATGTATTCCCCTTCTACGCTTAAAGTAACTGATTTAACGCCAGCTTCGTCCCCGGTTTGTATATCCAGGATTGAAATAGAGGCTTTGTTCTCCTCTCCCCAACGGCGGTACATACGCAGTAACATGGCTGTCCAATCCATTGATTCTGTGCCACCGGCGCCCGAATTTATTGTCAGAATGGCACTGCACCTGTCGTTGGGCTCTCCAAGCAAGTGATTCAGCTCGAAAAATTTTATTGCTTTTTTAATATCACGAAGTTGCTGTTCCACCTCACTAATCAGATCCGGATCTTCTTCAGTATCAAGCAGTTCAACGGCTGAATCCGCATCCTGACTGAGATTGGATAGTTTTTGCCATCGTTCCTGAATGCTCTTAATCTCGGCAATCTGTTTCAGTGTGGATGTTCTTTCCGAATTGGAATCCTGCCAGAAGGAGTCTTGAGAAGCATTAAATTCAAGCTGATCGAGTTGAGATATTTTTTTTTCTAATTCAAAGATAACCTTCTATTATGTCGATTCTTTTGCAGTATCCAACCAATTCTTTTTTTATTTCATCAAGAGTCATATATTATTCCTTTCTGAATATGTTTTGCGTTCCTATCATTCCGGCACTGCGGTGTTGACTAAAAAATAGTCTTAGTTAACTGATACTAATTCTGTTCTGTTTTGTCAGCAAGAGAAAACCGAAAAATCTACTGTATCTTTTTTATGCATATGTTATAAAAGGACTTTGGATTGAGATCTATAAATGTGGAATCTTAATGCGATATCCCTACCAGAATGAATCTGATATACCCATAGTTTGTCTTAATTATTAAATCATCATAGTTTAGATATCTGAGAAAAAAGAAATGCAAAGTTTTTCCTATTTCATTATGATTCAATTTGGTGTATCTGGAATGTAGAGAGATTGCGGCCTCCAGTGGCAATTGAATACAGTGAAAGTTTTTTGTGAAATATTTTTAGTGGAAATAGTCGATTGATATCTTTTATAACTTGAAATATCGGCCAAACTCAGTATACAATGTACGCTAAATTTATAACGTGTACTTAAAAACCAATCCTCAAGAACGTTGATGACTGTTTTTAGTTCTCCGAGGGTGGTTATTACGAATGATGCTTTTGAATCTTCTGGTAAAAACATCTGGAAGTTCAGACAGGAACATTTTTTCATAACGGAGAATAACACCTTGTTAATAAAGGGTTATAATAAAAATGATATTGATTAAAAAGGGCTTAGACCTGCCAATAAAGGGGGTGCCGGAACAGGTAATCAATAAAGGCAATCCGGTGAAATCAGTAGCAGTTATCGGCACAGATTACAACGGTATGAAACCCACAATGAAAGTCAATGAGGGTGATACTGTTAAGTTGGGGCAGATTCTCTTTGAAGATAAAAAAAACCCAGGTGTCATTTTTACTGCACCTGGAGCCGGAAAAGTTATTGCTATTAATCGTGGGGCTAAAAGAATTCTGCAATCGGTTGTGATTGGACTTGAAGGAGATGAGGAAGAGACTTTTGATACGTATTCCGAACAGGAACTCACAGATTTGTCTCGAGTTCAGATTGTAGACAATCTCGTAAAATCTGGTCTCTGGACGGCTCTCCGAACTCGGCCTTACAGCAAGGTTCCGTCAACTGAAAGCAGTCCACGGGCTATTTTTGTGACAGCCATTGATACAAATCCACTATCAGCAAATCCCGAATTAATTCTTGACAGACAAAGAGGTGCTTTTACCAACGGCTTAAAAATAATTTCAAAGTTGACTGATGGTAAAACTTATCTCTGTAAGGCAGAAGGTGCCAATATCCCCGGCAGTGAATCAAAAGAAGCTATCACAGAAGAATTTGGCGGTGTTCATCCAGCCGGTTTGGCAGGAACCCACATCCATTATCTAGAGCCGGTCAATGCGAATAAAATAGTCTGGTATCTGAATTACCAGGATGTGGTTGCTGTCGGGAAACTGTTCACTACTGGGCGGTTGTTTGTGGAGCGGGTCATTTCACTGGCAGGACCACAGGTTAAAAAGCCACGTTTAATTGAAACTCGAATCGGGGCAAATATCGATGATCTTGTTGCGGGTGAGCTAAGTGCTCTGGATAATCGAGTCATTTCTGGCTCTGTTTTAACGGGGAGGATGGCGAGTGAGTCTTTTGCCTATCTAGGGCGATACCATACACAAATTTCGGTGTTGGAAGAGGGTAAGAAAAGAGAATTTCTTGGATGGTTAAGCCCCGGGTTAAAAAAATTCTCAATCAAAAATGTGTTTCTTTCCAGTTTATTACCGAAAAAAAATTACGCCTTTACCACCTCAGAAGAAGGGAACAAGCGGGCAATGGTTCCAATCGGTATGTACGAAAAAGTAATGCCACTGGATATACAGCCGACTTTCCTTCTACGTTCTTTGATAGTAAGAGATACGGATAAGGCGCAAGCACTTGGATGCTTGGAGCTGGATGAAGAAGATCTTGGGCTGTGCACCTTTGTCTGCCCAGGGAAATACGATTATGGTTCTATACTACGAGATAATCTGATTCGAATTGAAAAGGATGGCTAAATGAAATTCTTGAGAAATTTCCTGGATCGTCAACAACCTCTATTTAAGACAGGGGGTAAGCTAGAGAAGTATTATGCGCTCTACGAAATGATAGATACTTTCCTCTACACTCCCGGGGAAGTGACGAAAGAGTCAACCCATGTCAAAGATAGTCTGGATCTGAAGCGGATGATGATTACGGTTGTTGTTGCGCTAGTTCCTTGCATTATCTTTGCGATGTATAATGCTGGCTTGCAGGCGAACCTGGCTCTGACAAGTCTGGGTCAGCGGACTGCATCGGGCTGGCAGGGCGATATTTTATCTCTACTCGGTGTTGGGATTGATCCACAAAGCTTTTGGGCGAGTCTCGTTCACGGCTCTCTATATTTTATTCCGCTGTTGATTGTTTCCTATGCAGTCGGAGGGATTTGGGAAAGTCTTTTTGCATTGGTCAGAGGGCATGAAATTAACGAAGGATTCCTGGTCACAGGGATTCTTTTTCCGCTGATTCTTCCGCCCACTATGCCTTTATGGCAGGCTGCACTAGGTGTTTCTTTTGGTGTCGTTGTTGGTAAGGAAGTATTCGGTGGTGTGGGTAAAAACTTTTTAAATCCTGCTTTAACAGGAAGAGCGTTTCTGTTTTTCGCCTATCCAATACAAATATCCGGTGATGCAGTTTGGGTTGCTGCTGATGGCTTTAGCGGAGCAACACCACTCAGCCTGGGTGTGACTGGCGGCCAGGCTGCCATTGAAAAAGCGGTCAGTTGGACAGATGCTTTCCTGGGTTTCATTCCTGGTTCCTTGGGAGAAACGTCAACGTTGGCTTGCCTCTTCGGGGCATTTGTTTTGATTGTCAGCGGAATAGCTTCCTGGCGAATCATGTTGAGTGTTGTGATCGGTGCTGGTTGCCTGGCATTCCTTTTAAATGCTGTTGGAAGCACCAGCAATTTAATGTTTTCCGTTACTCCAGGATGGCACTTTGTTATGGGTGGTTTTGCCTTTGGACTTGTTTTTATGGCAACCGACCCGGTCTCAGCGTCGATGACAAGGACTGGTCAATGGATATACGGTGCGCTGATTGGTTTTATGGTGATACTGATTCGCGTGGTCAACCCAGCATTTCCGGAGGGAATGATGCTGGCCATATTGTTTGGTAACGTTTGGGCGCCGGTCATTGATCACTATGTTGTCAAAGCAAACATAAAACGGAGGGTATTGCGCAATGGCCAATGATTCAATAACGAAAACTCTCACAGTCGCTGTCCTCTTGTGTATTGTCTGTTCTGTGTTGGTTTCGACGGCTGCGGTGAAATTGAAACCGCTTCAGGTAAAAAATAAAGCACTGTTTACCAAAAAGAACATTCTACAGGCAGCCGGTTTGATGGAAGAAGGAAATAAGGACGCGGACGTTGATCAGCTGTTCCAAAAGATCCAGGTAAAAATTGTGGATCTGGCCAGTGGTGAATTCGACGATAATATCAATGCTGAGAAGTACAATCAAAAAGCAGCTGCGAAAGATCCCGCCCGTAGTATTCAGATCTCAGGAGATCAGGATTTAGCAAAAATCAAGCACAGAGCGATGAAAGCGCCTGTATATCTGGTTCAAGAGGATGGAGAACTGCAGACGATCATTCTACCGATTCATGGCAAGGGGCTTTGGGGAACCATGTATGCTTTCCTGGCATTGGAAGGAGACGCAAATACGGTCAAGGGTTATACTTTTTATGATCATGGCGAAACTCCAGGCCTGGGTGGTGAGGTTGAAAATCGGCTCTGGAAACAGCAGTGGATCGGAAAAAAGATCTTTGATAAGGACTGGAATTTGGTAGTGCAGGTCTTGAAAGGCAAGGTCAACCTGAAAAAACCGGAAGCCATTCATCAGGCGGACGGTCTTTCAGGGGCTACACTTACAACGGTCGGGGTCAACAACTTGATGCAGTATTGGTTAAGTGAAAATGGTTTTGGCAAATTTCTGGTCAGAATTCGAAATCAAGGAGGTGGAAATGGCTAAAATCACAAAGGTTCTGTTTGATCCGATCTTTAAAGAAAATCCCATCGCGCTTCAAATTTTGGGGATTTGCTCTGCGCTGGCGGTTACCAGTAAAATGGATACTGTCTATTATATGACATTGGCGCTAATATTTGTCACCAGCCTGTCTAACCTGTCGGTCAGTCTTATTCGAAATCACATTCCTGCAAATATTCGGATTATCGTGCAGATGACCATCATTGCCTCATTGGTCATACTCGTTGATCAGGTTTTAAAAGCGTATGTTCCTGATATCAGCAAGCGACTATCGGTTTTTGTAGGTCTGATCATTACCAACTGTATTGTAATGGGCCGAGCAGAAGCCTTTGCCATGAAAAATGGTCCCTGGATGAGTTTTTTGGATGGTCTGGGTAATGCTTTGGGGTACGGGTTGATCTTGTTTATGGTTGGTTTTATCAGAGAGTTGTTTGGAACTGGAAAGCTCTTTGGAATCAATATTTTGACTCCGGTGACTGAAGGAGGTTGGTATCCAGCAAACGGTTTGTTTTTATTGCCACCGAGCGCCTTTTTCTTAATTGGTTTTATTATTTGGGCACTGAGAACCTGGAAAACAGATCAGGTAGAAGAGGAAAATTAAAATGCTAGAAGCCTATCTTAGTTTGTTTGTCAAATCGATATTCATCGAGAATATGGCACTCTCCTTCTTCCTGGGGATGTGTACGTTTCTTGCGGTTTCAAAAAAAGTGGATACCGCTATGGGACTTGGCATAGCGGTGATTGTTGTTCAAACCATTACAGTGCCAACCAACTATCTGATCTACACCTTCCTCTTAAAAGAAGGTGCATTGTCCTGGGCTGGATTTCCAGACGTAGATCTAAGCTTTCTGGGTTTGATCAGTTATATTGGTGTGATAGCGGCAATGGTTCAAATACTTGAGATGGCACTGGATAAGTATTTTCCGCCTCTTTACAATGCTTTGGGGATATTTCTACCATTAATTACTGTGAACTGCGCTATTCTGGCAGGCTCACTTTTTATGGTTGAACGAGGCTATAATTTTGGAGAGAGCGTTGTTTTTGGTGTCGGCAGTGGTACCGGTTGGGCTCTGTCCATAGTTGCCCTGGCTGGCATTCGGGAGAAAATGACATACAGTGATGTTCCTGATGGTTTGAAAGGCTTAGGAATTACCTTCATTAGCGTTGGTTTGATGGCGCTTGCTTTTATGTCTTTTTCCGGAATTCAGTTGTGACTGGGTTTTTGCCGGTGTGTTTTTATACTAAAATATGAATCAAAACATGTATTTATCCGGTATTTTTGGACTATTGGCACACGCATTCATTTAAATGCGTCCCCATTTTAGATGAATCAGAGAGTGTTTGCATTATATTAAATATATCAAATCGCATGTTATCGAGCGCTTTTTATTAATCGATTCAATATTAGCCTTGAAAGGAAAAAGCAATGGTTGAGATTTATTTAGGTGTATTCCTGTTTACAGCTATCGTACTGAGCCTGGTGGTGGTGATTCTTTTCGCAAGATCTATGCTGGTAGAGTCTGGCGATGTGAATATACTGATTAACAATGATCCTGAAAACTCAATCGTTGTGTCCGCCGGGGGTAAGCTTCTGAATACGTTGGCAAGCAAAAGTATATTTCTACCTTCAGCCTGTGGTGGGGGTGGGACTTGTGCCCAATGTGGTTGTCTTGTTACAGACGGGGGCGGTGAAATTCTTGCGACAGAGTCTGTTCATATTAATAGGCGGGAAGCTGCAGCGGGGAAGAGACTTGCATGTCAGGTGGCGGTTAAAAACGATATGAAGATTGAAATACCCCCTGAAATATTCTCAATCAAGAAATGGGAGTGTGAAGTCGTTTCCAATCCCAATGTGGCAACTTTTATTAAAGAACTGACCTTAAAATTACCGGAAGGAGAAAACGTAGACTTCAGGGCCGGTGGATATATTCAGATTGAATGTCCGCCTCATACTCTAAAATATAAGGATTTCGACATCGAGAAAGAGTATCACGAGGATTGGGATAAATTTAAAATCTGGCGTTATGAGTCTATTGTCAAAGAAACAACTGTACGAGCGTATTCAATGGCCAGTTATCCTGAAGAGCGGGGCTTAATTAAACTGAACGTCAGAGTCGCCACTCCACCACCAGGGGCGCCTCCATCGATACCGCCTGGGATCATGTCATCTTATATATTTGATCTTAAGCCTGGTGATAAAGTTACTATCGCCGGACCATTTGGTGAGTTCTTTGCCAAAGATACCGACTCTGAAATGATATTTGTAGGTGGTGGTGCGGGCATGGCTCCTATGAGGTCTCATATTTTCGACCAACTTAAGCGGTTGAGTTCAACAAGAAAGATCACATATTGGTACGGTGCCAGAAGTCTGCGTGAGATGTTTTATCTTGAAGATTTCAATAAATTGCAAGCGGAAAACGAAAACTTTAAATGGCATATCGCGCTTTCAGAGCCCATGCCTGAAGATAACTGGGATGGATTAACGGGATTCATTCACCAGGTACTGTTTGATGAGTACCTTAAAAACCACCCTGCCCCAGAAGATTGCGAATACTACATGTGCGGACCACCCTTGATGACTTCCGCTGTTATTAACCTTCTTGAAAATCTGGGTGTGGAACCCGAGAACATTCTCCTAGATGATTTTGGTGCGTAACCACAGAAATAAACGGATTTTCTATTCTGGCCTACTCGGCAGAACCATTTGTCTGATATTGGTTCTGCTTCTTTCCAGCTGCCTGAAAAATTCGGATAATGATGACTTGGTTGTTTTCACGGGTGCCACCATGGGAACAACTTACTCTATTAAAGTTTCCGGGCTCTCCGATGCATTATCCATCAAACCGATACAACTAGAAATAGAATCACTCCTGGAAGGGATTAACCACTCCATGTCAACCTATCGGACTGATTCAGAAATTTCCCGTTTTAACCGGTTTAAGGAAGTCTCTGCATATTCCGTGTCACTCCCTATGCTTCAGGTTGTGAAGGAGTCGCTGCGTGTTAGTACGGTGACTGAGGGCGCATTGGATATAACAATCGCACCGTTGGTCAACCTATGGGGTTTTGGCGCTGATAAGCAAACAGAGACAATTGTTGATGAGAAGAAAATAAAAGCCTTGAAAAGGCGGATCGGATATAAGAAAATTAATATTGAAACTGATCCTCCCCAGATTAGTAAGCAACACCCGGATTTGACCATAGATCTGTCAGCGGTAGCTAAGGGGTTTGCGGTTGACCAGGTGGGAGTATTACTGGAGAACAAGGGGTTTAAAAACTATCTGGTAGAAATTGGTGGAGAAATTAGGACCAAGGGGTTCAAGCAGCAGCAAACGTCTTGGGTGGTAGCGATTGAACGGCCGATGTCTGGTGAAAGAGTGATCCAGCAAGTGCTTTCTATGGGTAACAACTCAATGGCAACATCGGGTGATTATCGTAACTATTTTGAAAAGAACGGGAAACGGTTTTCCCATCTAATTGACCCAAATACGGGCAGACCGATCGACCACCGTCTGGCATCCGTCAGTGTGGTTCACCGGTCATGTATGACCGCAGATGCTTTTGCGACAGCATTTATGATTACCGGTTTTGAAAAAGGATATCAGTTGGCTCTGCAGGAAAACCTTGCAGTATACTTTCTGGTTCGGACTAAATCTGGATTTGATGTAAAAATAACACCTGCATTTGAATCATTCATAATAGGTAACTGAGAATACGATGGAAATATATATTGCGACTTTGGTAACGTTTTTAATCGCATTCTTCGGTCTCTCAATTGGGATGATTTTCAGCGATATCAAAATAAAAGGACATTGTGGCAGTCCCAGCCTGGATACAGGATGTGGCGATGCAAAGACCCCTGATAGAGACCAGCAAGAGGGCTGCTCGACAGATACCTACGGTAATAAGATTAATCGTTGTGTTACCTGTGATTGTGAATTCTAAGTGCAGCCGTGATACTGGTTGAGTCTTGATTATTCAAAAAGATTTTTGAGTTTGGTGATGAGTTTCTTCTTTGGGGGTTTATAGGGCTCCGACAGTGTCCGTTTTTCACGTTCATCTACAATATTCCAAAGTGTCAAATCTTGCAGTGGATTATTATCCTGCCCGGCAGATTCCTTTTGATCGTTTGGAGATTCTTTAATAAGTTCTGAAACGATATTTTTGAATTCAATCTCTGGCGGTTCTGAATCCACAGGTTTTGCATTCTGCTCTTCCAGCACCGGTTGGTTGCTAGCGGTTTCGATAACTTTCAGTAGATCATCGAGATCATCATTTAGGTCGATGTTAGCGTACAGCCCTTTGATATCCTCTGCAAAATCAAGTTCGTCATAGCTTTGTGTAATAAATACAATTGGTATCTCAGCAGATCTGTTGAAGATTTTTAGCAAGTCTTTTGCAAGTTCCTTTTCATATCCAAGGAAAAGCCAGATAATTGTGTCAATAGGCTGCGACTTTAAAATCTCTTTAGTTTTGAGGCCGCCACGCGAATAAAAACAGGAAAAACCGTATTTCTGCAAAAAATGAGATATGTGTACTGGAAATTCGTCAACTGAAACGATAAGTAGATTTGCCTTCATAGGATGCAGGTTAGTAACCGGTTTCTGGACCAAACGATGATGCCTCTTCCATTATAAAAAGGGTGGGCAAACAGGTAAATGGTTGTTTAAACCTAAAAATCTGACGGATTTGGATTTCCGTTTTGTCAAGTAGATTAGCAGATAGATCCTTTTTTGTCAGTCTAGAAGCCTGTATTTTAACAAAAATAAATAGTGGTGTCATATCGCCTCTTGGGATCGAAATCAGGCCGATTTTAAATTCAAATCAGAATTGTCCGGTTAGGTTTTTGCGGAAAGCTAAATGATGAATCCCGGATCGAGCTTATGAGGATTTTCTAGATGTTCTTAGTTTGGCGTAGCGAAAATGAGCCTTGTTTGAACGAGGCACGAGCGAGTTTGGCGGTTTTTCGTGAAGCAAACTTAGAATATCTTAAAACCCTTATGCAGAGAGACGGGTTTTATCGTTTCGTTTTCATTTCGCAATAACCTAATCGGACATTGCTGAATCCAATTAAAACTAAACTATCAGTGTTATAATATCTAGATGCAGACATTTTCATATACCCGGCACGATAAAAAGGAGACCATGATCGCTTTTCTGGTCCGTCGTTTTCCGTACCAGAACGAGGAAGGCTGGTTGAAATGCTTGGCCGCGGGCGAAGTGAAGGTTAATGATCGCAAGACTACTCCGCACCGTGTTTTAAAAAGTCGAGATGTTGTCAGCTATGAAAGGGCCAGAGAAAAAGAACCTGTTGTTGACGATACATATCGAATTATCCACCAGGATGATTCAATTGTAGTAGTTGAAAAAAGTGGGAACATTCCAATTAGCGAGTCAGGTAGATACTATCGTAATACACTGGTTAATATTCTGAAAGAGCGGGAGGGTTTCGGCGAACTTTTTGCCGTGCATCGGTTGGATAAGGAAACTTCTGGAGTCGTTTTGATTGCGCGGACAAAAACAGTGGCAACTATTCTGGGTCAGCAGTTTGTCGATAGAATCCCCGAGAAAAAGTATTATGCAGTCCTAAATGGGGAATTCACTAGAGGTGAGATTTTAGTCACGCAACCTATCAAGCGGAATTCCCCGGAGAAGGGCAAGGTCCGCATTCGGCAAGTGGTTGATCAAGAGGGAAAACCGTCAAAAACACTATTTGCAGCCAAAAGAATGGCCGGCGGATTGACGCTAGCTGAAATTCAAACGTTTAGCGGACGAACACATCAAATACGTTGCCATGCTGAACATATCGGTTATCCGATCCTGGGTGACAAACTTTATGGTCAGTCGGATGACTTCTTTATTCGTCTTCTCAACCTCGAAACAGAGCCCCTTTTCCCCCCGTTTGGAAAAATAGAAAGACAATTGTTGCATGCCTCTTCCCTCTCATTTCAGCATCCGGATTCGAAGGAGTGGCTAACTTTTCAATCGGATTATAAACCAGAGTTTTGTCAGTACGAGTTGCCGGAGACCATCCTGTCTTGAATCATGGTGAAATCATTGAATTTAGTCGCAGATGGACAAAGAGTCTTAAAAAACAGATTCTTTCCTGACTGTTGTGACGAGTTTGGCTCATACTATTATACTACTGGTCTATCCTGTCAGTTTTTCATGCTGCCAATCGTTTGACCGACTTTGACAAGTGTCCCGGGTAGGATATTGGTTGGTTTAAATTGATCCTTTTCAAAAAGAAGGATAACGGTACTGCCCAATTGGAATAGTCCGATTTCATCCCCTTTGCGATAAGCTCTTTCTGGTACGATTGGCAGATTCAATTGGGTTTCTTGGTTACTGTTTGAGCTCAAATCGCTGTAATCCACTTTGATCTTCCCCACAATAGTCGCCCCGACTTTAACCAGGCCGACAATTCCATGCTCGCCTTCAATGGGTGTAATTATTCGTTCATTCAGCGAAAACAGGCCTCCTATCCGTTGGACACCAAAATTATTTACGGGCCATAAGTTCCCTGAGATATAGCTGAAATTGCGAATTTTACCGGAGATTGGGAGATGAATACGGTGGTAGTCAGCTGGGCTGAGATAGATTGTGAGAAAGAAACCATCTTTAAATATCGCAGCACTTTTTTCTCCAACCAAATCATGTAGCGAATAAAGGATTCCTTTGGCCTGGACCAGCAAACCCTGCTCAATCGTACCAAACTCGGCGATTTTTCCGTCGACCGGACTGACGACACTTCCGGGAGTTGGATCAATGGGCCTGAGTTCTGGCTTTAACTCCCGTGTGAAAAAATCATTAAAGGTTTTCATGGAACCAATGGGCGTCTTCATTTCATGCAATTTGACATCGTAAATCTGACTGTACAGTTGAATTAATGAAGACAAAACGGGTGTCGGTAGCTCGATATCAGACAGTATTCCGGCTATACGGCTCAGCAGGTTTTTAGGCAACAGGCGTAGGAGGAGGTATCTCATATGTTAAACCTCAGCTTCCGGAGCTGTCTCCGCAGCTGGTTGAAATAGATCGTTTAACTGGTCAAGCGAGACTGTTTCAATTTCTACTAACATTTCTGCCAAAGATTTTAGCTGAGAGGCGTGATCCGACAGTATTTTTTTAGCTTCGGTGTAGCAACCCTGCAGAAGATCCTGGACCTCCCCATCCACAATCTCTTGTATCTCCTCGGAAACCGACTCTTCTGCATTATAGTCAATAGCGAGATAGTTACCGCTATCACCTTGAGGAATCGACAGTGCGCCGAGTTTTTTACTCATTCCCCACTTGCAGATCATTTGATACGCAATATTTGTGGAATCTTTGAGATCCCCTTCTACCCCCGTTGAGAAATTCTTCAACATTAGCTCTTCAGCAGCCCTGCCGCCGAGTGCGACTTTGATTCTGGCGATCAAGGCTTCTTTGTTCATGCTTAAGCGGTCTGTTTCGGGCAAAAAGGTTGTCATTCCCAAAGACTGGCCTCGGGGGATGATGGTTATTTTATGAATCGGATCCGCGTCCTTCAAGTAGTACGCAACCAGTGCATGGCCGGCTTCATGGTAGGCAGTCGCCTTTTTTTCTTCGTCCTGCATGATCATGGATCGACGTTCTGCCCCCATCATCACCTTATCCCTGGCCCATTCCATATCTTCAAGTGTCACGGCATTTTTATTTAATTGAGCTGCCCTCAGTGCACTTTCGTTAACCAGATTTGCCAATTCTGCCCCACTGAAGCCCGGTGTTCCCTTGGCAATCACTCCCAGGTCAGTGTCTTCGGAAAGAACAATTTTTTTGACATGGACCTCTAAAATCTTTTTCCGTCCATTCACATCAGGCAGACCGACAGTAACCTGCCGGTCAAATCGGCCTGGTCTCAGCAGTGCGGGGTCCAGAATATCAACACGGTTCGTAGCGGCGATGGTAATGATACCTTCAGTGCCGTCGAAACCGTCCATTTCAACCAGCAAAGCGTTAAGGGTTTGCTCCCTTTCATCATGCCCGCTGCCAAGTCCAGCGCCGCGATGACGACCGACTGCATCAATCTCATCGATAAAAATAATACAGGGGGCATTTTTATGTGCTTCTTCAAAGAGATCCCTGACCCGGCTGGCTCCCACTCCGACAAACATCTCTACAAAATCAGATCCTGAAATATTAAAGAATGAAACGCCCGCTTCTCCGGCTACAGCTTTGGCTAAAAGCGTCTTGCCAGTTCCGGGGGGGCCGACCATCAATACCCCTTTAGGGATTTTTCCGCCCAGTTTCTGGAATTTACCCGGATCTTTGAGAAAGTCCACAATTTCTTCAAGTTCCTCTTTTGCCTCTTCAACTCCTGCAACATCCTTAAAAGTGATATCCATGGATTTTTCTTCATATCGAGTGGCTTTTGATTTTCCGATCGACATGATTTTTCCGGAGCCAGGCATTTTTCGCATCATGAATATCCAGACTCCGATCAGCAACATTAGAGGGCCCCATTGTAGCAAAAGTACTAGATACCATGGTGTATTGTCATTTTCCTCGATCTTGATATTGACACTCTGTTTTCTGAGGCTCTCAATTAATATGGAATCGTACGACCCGATTGTTTTGAATTGTTTCCCGGAGACAGTTGTCCCCTTGATGTTGTCACCCCTTATGGTAACGCTGTTGATCTGCCCGCGATCAAGATACAATAAAAAATCGCTGTAACCAATTTCCGATTCCGGTGTTGTGTTCCATTCGAAATTGTTGATTAGTGTAAAAAATAAGACAAGCAGGGCTAGACCAGTTAAAAGAGATCGACTGTTCACTCTATTCTCCAAATATTGTCAGCGGATATTTCAACGCATGATGTTGTTCAGGGTAGTTCAATAAAACGGTAATTCTCCAGTTTGGGCGGTTAACTCATAAAGATTCCCTGATGACTGGATCATTTGGTTTGATAACTATTTCACATCCTGGAGGAAATCGTATATTTCATTATATTGCATTTCATCGATTTGCTTCAAGTGTTTCATTCTTTTTAAAATATCAAAAATAGAAATCGCAGCATGGAGTTGATATCCCTTCTGTTCAAGATTTTCTTTTCCTCCCTGCTCTCGGTCGATCAGGACAATCACATCCTTCACCTTCAATCCAGCTTCGAGAAAAACTTCGAATGTCTCAAGCTTGGAACCGCCATTGGTAATCAGGTCATCAATGATTAAAACCTGATCGCCTGTGTTCCAGACTCCCTCGATCATTTGACCGGTGCCATATTCTTTACGCTCTTTGCGGCTATAGATCATGGGGTGACCTGATGCCAGGCTGAAAGCCGTTGCTATGGGCAATGCAGTGTATGGTATGCCGGCTATTTTATCGAAGTGCAATTCTTGAGATAGCCTAAGTAGTTCTGTCGCAATATTTTTTAAAATATCGGGAAAGCTGATAATAATGCGTAAATCAAGGTATATCGGAGAGATTATTCCCGATTTAAGTTTAAATTCTCCGAATTTTACGGCTCCGATTGAAATCAAGGAATCGATTATTTGCTCTTTCATAGTCTAAGGTTGAACGATTGTAAGTTTATTGTATACTTCTTGATACTTATCAATGGTTTTTTGAATGATATCATCGGGAAGTTGAGGTCCAGGAGGTGTTTTATCCCAGTCGAGCTGCGCCAGGTAGTTTCTGATGATTTGCTTATCATAGCTGTTCTGAGATTGTCCCGGGCGATAATCGTCTGCAGGCCAGAAACGGGATGAATCCGGGGTGAGAATTTCATCAATGAGAATGATTTCTCCGTTGAGGAGTCCAAACTCAAATTTTGTATCCGCAATAATAATTCCCCTCTTTAGTGCATAATCTGCTGCGACGCTATATAGATGCAATGATATTTCCTTTACTTTATCAATCACATCACCATCAATCAGTTTTCTTAATTCGCTTTCAGCAATATTAAGATCATGACCTTCCGGTGCTTTAGTCGAAGGGGTGAAGATGGGGGTTTCCAGCTTGGCTGACTCTTTGAGACCTTCCGGTAGTTGGATACCACATACTTGGCCGGTTTTTTGATAGTCCTTAAATCCGGATCCAGAAAGATAACCTCTGACGATGGCCTCCAGCTCAATCATCTCGGTCTTCCAGACAAGAACAGAGCGGTCTCTGAGAACATCCGCATATTTTTGACATGCAGTGGGGAATTCCTCAACTTTTTTTGATATGAGATGGTTTTTGATGCTTTTCTGCGAAAAATCGAACCAGAAATTGGATATTTGATTCAGTAAAACCCCTTTGCCTTCAATTAAACTGGGCAGAACAACATCAAAGGCTGAGATGTTATCTGTGGCGACGATTAGAAGTTTATCATCAAAATCATAAACCTCTCTGACTTTTCCTTTTTTGAATAGTTTTAATTCAGGGCAAAGCAGTGCTTCGTTTGTTTTCAAGGACATGGCGATTTCACAGTTTGAATTCAATGATGATTATTGATTAAAGGCAGGTTTTTTTGCTAATCACACAGGTTATTATTAGAAATGGGCTATAAACCGTTGCTCTAAAAAAAATGATACTTTAATATGTTATATTTACTAAATACTATTCCCTCACAAAGCTTACAAGCCATAATTCTGTTTAATTTTGCTCAAATTTTCTTTCACAATCGCTACGGTATAATACCCTTTCTTATCGCTGCAGATCTGTTATCCAATATTCAAATGACTTTCAGGTGGGAAATTGACAGCGGAAGAGCAAAGATTGGCGCAATACACAAACGGATAGTTTTGATGAGATCCAAGCTAACCCACATACTGATTTATGGAATTCCTACCCATATTTATTAACATTAAAAATGAACGGTGTCTGGTCGTTGGTGGTCAGGAGAAGGCTTTTGAGAAGATCGAACTGTTGTTGAAAGCCGGTTCTAAAGTGACTGTCGTTGCGTCAAAGATATGTAAGGAAATTGCTGAACTTAAAGCGAGTGGACAGATATCGCATCAAGACGAATCGTTTTCCGAGGCTGTAATGAAAGGGTGCCGGCTTGTGATTGTCGCAACATCCAACAGTAGTTTGCAAACGGAAGTGGTGAACAGAGCAAAAGAGAATGAAATTCCCGTCAATGTGGTCGATTTTCCCGATCTTTGCACATTCACTATGCCAGCAATTATAGATCGTTCCCCACTTTTACTCGCTGTGTCCACCAGTGGTAATTCACCGACAATGACGAGAATTATCCGGTCACGTCTGGAAGCAATGCTGCCCCTTGCTTATGGTCGGCTATCCTTATTGGTAGGTAACTTCCGCAAGAGTCTTCAAAGCACACTTCAAAGTAAACAAGAGCGTCGCTATTTCTGGAATCGGATTTTTTCCAGCCCGATAATTGAAATGTTTCTTTCAGGGAAGGAACAAGAAGCGGAACGTATTCTTAAAAACGAGATTGATACAATTGGGCAAAGTACACAGAGCATCGGTCAGGTTTGTCTGGTCGGTGCAGGGCCTGGAGATCCAGATCTTTTAACATTGCGAGCCCTGCGTTTGATACAAAATGCAGATACAATCGTCTATGACCGCTTGGTTTTCCCTAAAATTATGGAGTACGCCAGAGAGGACGCGGAGTTAATCTATGTAGGTAAGAAGAGTGCAAATCACACTGTACCCCAGGATCAGATTAATCAGAAGCTTGTTGACCTGGCCAAGCAAGGTAAAATGGTTGTTCGCTTGAAGGGTGGAGACCCTTTTATTTTCGGACGGGGTGGAGAAGAGATTGAAATGCTGATGGAATCCGGCATTGATTTTCAAGTTGTGCCGGGTGTGACGGCTGCGTCTGGCTGCAGCACGTATGCCGGAATTCCTCTGACCCATAGGGATTACGCACAACAATGTGTTTTGGTTACGGGGCATCTGAAAGAAGACGGAACGGGACTAAACTGGGATAGCCTTGTTCAACCGAATCAAACGGTTGTTTTTTATATGGGCCTGTCAAATATTAAGAAAGTGAGTAGTGAACTGATACAGCATGGTATGTCCCCGGAGATGCTGGCTGCAATTGTCCAAAAGGGTACCACCCGCAATCAGAAAGTTTTTACAGGAACTGTGGCAGATCTCCCGGAAATTGTAGAAACTAACAATATCAAACCGCCTGCATTGGTCATTGTTGGGAATGTGGTGAAGTTGCATCAAAAACTAGTTAGTGCTGGTTTCGATAACCAAATATTGGATTAATAATCAATCCTGCAATTGGTAGTTTGTTGAATGAACGGCACACAGGTGTCAGCTCTATCTTGTAATCCCTTGAATTAGGGACTTAACGTCTATTATTGTTTAAGAAACACTATTTTGACAGGGGGGGGGTAAGCGCTTGAAAATAGACCTGAAATGTATCTCAGACATTGGATTATGTTTCGGCTTCAGTCTATGGTTTTATAGTTACATATTTTAGTATTTCTCTTCTCGATTTAGGCATCACCACATCATTGATCCAATCCCTTTCAGTAATCACAGAATCTGATTTAATCACTTTGATGACCATGCCATCTTCCAGGATTTTACTTCTTGGGTAGCGTACATTATCGATAATTCCGCCTGCACTCTTCAACCCCAATTCTGTGTGAACCATAAAGGCGAAATCTAGAATTGTCGCTCCATACCTCAATTCAATCACGTCTCCTGCTGGCGTCATCGTCTGTATGGTTTTAGTTTTACTAATTCGCAGCACGTCTTCGATACGGGTGTTATCGGATGCGACATCCAAAAAGAGTTGCAGAAATTCACGGTAGTTTTCCGAGCGATAAATTCCCTCATGGATAAGGGCGAGAACCCCGATACGGTTTTTCCTGTGAAAATCCTCAGTTACGATGTTGATCTGAATCTGCTCTCCATGGATGATTACTTTCGTTGATAACCCTCGCCATCCATTGGATTTGGGATTCGAAATATAATCGTAAATATTCATGGGAACAGAACGAAAGTTAGTATGGATCGCTCCCAGTACCTGATAGCAGGATTGCGTATCGGGTGTTTGAATTGAAATTGAATTTAGTATTTTTACGATTTCATTCCGGTCGAACAAATAGGCTTGAGGAGTCAAATATTGAGGTTTGATGGACATGTGCAGGTGGGAATCGATATGTTCCTGCAGGGTCTGGATGATCTGATGAATAGCCTTGTGTCTCTCATCATAGAACTGCTTTAGATTCTTTGCTATTCGTTTATGGCTTACTGGATAGAGATGTTTGAAGACAAAGTCTTTCAGTTGTTCCTCGATTTCAATGAGTCCCAGACCCTGTGCAATTTCGCAATAAACGCCTGTGGTTTCCTGGCAGATCCGGCGCTGTTTGGCTCTGGGCAAGTATTTAAGGTCTGAAAGATTATCTAGTCGGTCTAAAAGTTTGATTAATATAACTCGAAAATCAACGCTTCCCAATTGAATAATTTTGTATAGCGTCAGATTCTGGTTTTCTTTTACTTTGGTTAAGGCGTTCACCAAATCAAATACATTTTCTCCGAAACTACTCTCTATTTTTTTGCTGATTATTTCCTTGGCGTTATTTCCCTCTGTGTCTTCAATGACATCATGTAGCAATGAAGCGATGATCGTTATGGTATCGAGATTATAATCTATCGCTTTAATAGCGACACGAACCGGATGGATGAAATAGACATCACCGGTTTTTCTGTATTGCCCTTCATGAGCATCCCTACCCATCTCAATCGCTTTCTTGACGCCTTCGAGATCCACATTCGGATCCCTTTTTACCCGATCGATTAAATCCTGGATTTGAATATCAAGATTTTTTTGCGGTGAAATCATAATTTATTGAAATAACAATTTAAAAATTGCATCCATCATCGGCGATATCTTTTATATGATAACGGGGATCCAATCTTGAGGCGGTGTCTTGCAATTTGTCAAAAAACTGGCAGGCTGTAAATCGCTTGTTTTTCGCCTTGTAATAAAACGGTGTGGTATTGGGAAACATCGCTTGTGTTGCTTTCAGCGTTTTAATGGCGCTGGTGCATTGGGCTGCGGACAATGACAAATATGATATTTCATGGTTTTTTTTATAACTCAAATAATAGATTTTGCTGCGTTTCAAATCCTGGTTGGATCGATTGATGCGTTGCGAAAACGTTTGTTGGGTCTTTACTTGACTTTTTGTCGATGTTTGAGGGGATGCCTGGCCAAATGAAATCATTGGGAACACCAGAACGAGAATCATTAAAATAAACAACTTGAATGAATATGAATGATTACTCATGTAACGATTTTCCCAGGTTTAAAAAAATTAGAAGAAATCAGGCTGGGTGAACAAAGAGGATGGTTATACATCTTGTCGATCCACGCTCATCACTTGCGGAGACTATCTTATAATCAGATTCCTGTACAGGAATTTCGGTGAGGAATTCAATTGATGAACGTTCAGGCGATGTTCTCATTCTGTCTTAAAAAAAGCGTTTCTTAGATCCAGGAACAGTTATCATAACTACAGGAACCTCTCTTGATTAGAGAGAATGCAGAAAATATAACTCAATCTCAATTAATTAAGTGTGAAGAGACAGTTTCATGGTTATAAATTTAACCCGTAGGTGAATCATTATATCGAATTTGTTTGGGCTTTTATTAAATTTAGTTCTGCCTCTGTGATTGTGACTCTTCGATTATACCGCAGGATAGGATTGAACAACCGGATTTCAATTAATTCATTTTCTCTGGCCACTCTAATTTTGTTGCCTTGTACAGCGGCGGTCTTGTTGAGATCGTTGATAACCGATATTAATAGCTTAGCTCGTTTAAATCGATGATAAGCTTTGATTTCAATCAGAGTGAAGTAGTTCTTGTTACGGGAAATACGACCGGCTTGTATATCGTGAATCAATGAGCCGATTTCCTGAATATCCAGTTGGGTTGAGTACAATGCTGCTCCGTTCTTTAATTGTGTCTTGAGTGTGTCAATATTTTGCGCCCTTTAAAAAGATTTTGGCTTATTCTCTCACAAATCATGAATTTGGACAAAGGTTCTTTCAATTTCTTTTTTTCCTGTATCTTACTTCACAGATCATGGAGTCAATCTTAAGGGCAACTTTTCTATTAGTTGGATGATAACAGCATATGAATAAGGGCCATTCTAATCCAGACACCGTTTTGAGCCTGTTCAAAATAGATCATTCTGGGGTCATTATCTACTTCAGGATGGATTTCGCTTTCCCTTGGCAAAGGATGAAGGACGATTGCGCCAGGCTTAATTTTGGGTAGAATACTATTTTCAATCCTAAATTTATCAATAGCTTCAGAATAACGTCCCATATCAAGAAACCGTTCTTTCTGTATCCGGGTCATATAAATACAATCCGATTCTTCAACGGCGGTTTCGAAATCCATTTCTTCCCATTGAACACCGTTTTTTGTCAGAAACTGTAGAATATCCTCCGCCATTTTACAGATGTTTGGTGCCACAAAGAAGATCCGGGGTTTATAAAACCTTCCCAGCAAATAGCAAAGACTGCGGACAGTTCGGCCATAACGTAAATCACCAACCATACAAATAGTCATATTGTTGATATCTTTGAAATGGTTTTGGATCGTATAAAGGTCCAGCAACGACTGCGTCGGGTGTTGCCCTGCGCCGTCTCCGGCATTTAAAATGGGTTTATTGGAAACAAGCGCTGCCCGTTTTGCCGCTCCGATGTCAAAGTGACGTAATGCAATAATATCTGCATATCCGGATGTAACTTTGATAGTGTCTTCCAGCGATTCTCCTTTGGAAAATGAAGAGAATTCCTTTGCACTTTCAGTAGATAAAACATTACCTCCCAGCTGCAACATCGCAGACTCAAAAGAGAGTCGTGTTCGGGTTGACGGCTCATAAAAAAGCGTTGCCAGTATTTTTCCCTTGAGTTGATATTGAGAAGGGTCCGATTTCATAGAATCCGCTAAAGAAAACGTATATTCCAGTAATTCCTTGTCAAACTGTTGTGACTCAACGACATGATTTAATTTTTTCACTTTATGCTCTATGATATTATAAAAAGATTCAGTTAAAGAGAGATCATCCGAATCCGGCTGGGTGAAGTTATTCAGTCGCTAACACCAGTCAGGATTTGTTACTTTGTACTGGAGACAATGATATCTTATTCTTAAAAAAACTCAATTCGGATCTGGTCTTTCTTTGATTGTCGTGCTGTCTAGTGTATTTTTTCCTATTTGAGCCAGTATCGTGCGATCAGATTTGAATGAGCGGAAGAAATGGAAAGTGACTGGGAAGAGGCCGATGCCGATGCCGAATGATTTTGTTAAACCGGAGGAAACGTGTGTATTAGAAAATCGGTTGCTTTTCGATATTAGTTTACATAATTTTAGTATGAATACAGACATATGTATAAAATTGTAAATCCTTTGATTTCAAGCAGACTAACGGAATAGCGCAGCAGTATTTTAACGAAAATAAAAAAAAATGAGTTTGAAACAGATAGAAAACAATTGGTATTGGGAATTATCTGCTGATTGCAGTGCGGACGGGTTCGATTTGGTTTCATATTATCTTTTCGAACAGGGGGCGTCGGGAGTTGAGGAGATCAACGAAGAAGGAAGTGTCATACACTTCAGAGCTTTTTTCCCATCAACTGCATCCGATCCGGCCAAACGATTAGATTCAAGCATAAATGACCTTGCTACTCTATCTGAAGCAGCTATTAGCATTCAATCAATCGTTAAGAAAGAACTACAAAATTGGCAGGATGGCTGGAAAGAATTTTTTAAGCCCATCGAAATTGGGGAAACATTCCTGATTCGGCCACCATGGGAGCCGTCCCAATCAGGAAAAAACGAGATTGTGATATATCCCGGGCAAGGGTTTGGGACAGGTTATCATGAGTCTACTCATCTGGCGTTATTGCTATTGGAGTGGGTCTTTCATGACCGTCAAATTACCAATGTGATTGATGTTGGGACCGGATCTGGTATTCTGGCCATTGCTGCACTTTTGCTGGGGGCGGATAGAATCACAGCGATTGATATCGATTTCGAAGCATTGTCGGAAGTCAGCAAAAACCTTGCATTGTCTGGTCTGGATGGCAAGAGCTGCACTTTGGTGCACTCTGGTCCTGAAGCGCTAAAAAATCAGGCGGAATTGGTAATCGCAAATATTGAAGGCCATTTTCTTGAAGAAATGGCTGATAATCTAGATTATCTAACTTGTAAAGGTGGATATCTTGTGTTGAGTGGTGTGTTGACTGAACGAGAGCAATCACTGCTGGAATGTTTCCAGAATCGGTTTGCTCTGATTAGAACATTACGGAAGGAGGAATGGTCCGCATTCATATTACACAAAACCAGGTAAAATCAGTAAGCTATTGTGAATTGAAAAGCGATGTTCTAAGGCTTAATTCGGAGTGCGGATAATGGGAAACTGAGATGCAAAATCTAAACACGCACAGAGGGGGGCCCATACCATTTGGTGTCAAACGCACCACGTCCGGGCATAATTTCTCGATTTTTTCCAAGCACGCAACCGCCGTAAAGCTGCTGCTGTTTTCAAAGCAATCTCAAAACCCGGATCATGAGATATCGCTTGACCCGAAATTGAATCGAACGGGAGATGTCTGGCATATACTGGTCACCAATTTGCCAGATTGTTTTTTTTATATGTACCGCATGGAAGGTCCCCAACAGTTGGAACTGGGGTATATCTTCAATGACAAGCAGCTGCTACTGGATCCGTATGTTAAATTCATTGCTGGACTGGAAAATTGGGGGAAAAGAGCATCTGAACCGAGCCCACTATTAGGATATTATGAAACCACTAGCTATGACTGGGGCAATGATCAGCCACCGAATATTCCCTTAAGTGATACGATTATTTATGAAATGCATGTCAGAGGCTTCAGTCAGCATCCCAGTTCTGCCGTTGCGCACCCCGGGACATATCGAGGCATAATTGAAAAAATAGGTTATTTAAAATCTATAGGGATAACAGCAATTGAATTAATGCCGGTTCAGGAATTTGATGAAACGGATTGTCGGTATGTTAATCCAGAAACGGGTACGAAGCTGCTGAACTATTGGGGATATAGCACGATCGGATTTTTTGCATTGAAGGCTGGTTATGCATCGACTGATGAAAATTGCGGTGTCGGAGTGGAATTCAAAGATATGGTGAAAGCGCTGCATGCTGAAAATCTGGAGATTATTCTGGATGTTGTCTTTAACCATACTGCTGAAGGAGATAGAACTTGCCCTGTTCTTTCTTTTAAAGGAATTGAAAACAGCATTTATTACATTCTCGATGAAACGGGCGATTATCGGAACTACTCTGGATGTGGAAATACTCTGAATTGTAACCATCCTGTGGTCAGAAAATTGATAATGGATGCCCTTAAATATTGGGTTGTTGAAATGCATGTGGATGGGTTTCGATTTGATCTGGCAGCAATTCTGACAAGAGATGAAAATGGGGAGGTTTTAACAAACCCACCGTTGTTGGAAGCCATTGCCAAAGACCCGGTCTTGTCGAGAACAAAGATCATTGCCGAAGCCTGGGACGCAGCCGGCCTCTATCAAGTTGGAAGCTTTCCGGCTTCCAAGCGGTGGGCAGAATGGAACGGCAGATACCGGGATACCATCCGCCAATTTCTTAAGGGGGAACCTGGGCTGACAGGGGAGATTGCCACACGGATATCTGGGAGCGAAGACCTATATGGGCATTCTGATCGAAACCCCTACCATTCAATCAATTTTATCTCCGCTCATGACGGTTTTACGATGATGGATCTGGTTTCCTATACAGAAAAGCACAACCAGGCAAATGGGGAAGGGAACATTGACGGCTGTAACCATAATTTTTCACAAAATTTTGGTGCCGAGGGCGAATCAACGGAAACAGAAATTATTTCGAATCGAAAACAACAGATTCGAAATATGGCGACGATGCTGATGCTCAGTCAGGGAACGCCAATGATACTTGCAGGAGACGAATTTGGAAATTCACAAGATGGTAACAACAACGCTTGGTGTCAGGATAATGAAAAATCCTGGTTGAATTGGGAATTGGTGAACAAAAACCGGGACCTGTTTCTATTTTGGAAAAAGTTGATTAAATTCAGAAAAAATCAAGTCGCTCTGCACCGGAAAAGATTTTTTACTGGAGAGATAAATGAAATATCCGGCATTGCAGATATCAGCTGGCATAATACCAGACAGGGGCAGCCAGACTT
>Ga0075122_10000270_pt1 | contig 43194 bp, 62 predicted proteins | sample AntAceMetag02UKB_FD_69790 | JGI IMG/M metagenome (GOLD analysis project Ga0075122, IMG submission 69790) | Saline lake microbial communities from Ace Lake, Antarctica - Antarctic Ace Lake Metagenome 02UKB | ecosystem: Environmental > Aquatic > Non-marine Saline and Alkaline > Saline | place... | reverse complement strand
TAAGTATATCTTCTAAATTAATATCCCTAAATAAAACATATCCATCCTTACACTTAGCTCCTATCATCGGATTAGCTTTGATTATTATTTTTGATAGTTTTTGTAGTGTAGTCATATTTATTTAGTAGCTAAAATAATTATTATTTGTAAAATAGTCATAGCAGCAAAAAGTATTATAATTACCTCTATTGTATTAAGCCTACCATCTTTCTTCATACATTACACTTTATATATTATTTAATCTTATTTATAACTTCTATTACTTCCTTAAGAGCTTTATTGTATCCAATAACATCACTTGTTTGTAATCCTCTTTCTTCAACCAACTTTTCATCTACATAAGGGTTTTGAACGATATGTTTAGGCAAACTCTTAACCAACTCCTCTCTATCCCTCTCCTTTTCTTCTTTGATGAATTGCTTCATTGCTTTAGCTGTCCCAATTAGACAAGGCTCACCACTCAAATCCATAGCACGCATATTACTATCTGTCGGTGTAACAAACTCATCATTAAATCTTTCTTCCCAAGTTTTGTTTGGCATATTATATAAGGTTATTCTTTTTTAAATAAATAAGCATAGAGGCTCTGGCGTTAAATCCAGCGTTTTCCAGATAATATTAAACTTATTGATTGTCTACTAACGCTAAACTTTTTAGATATTTCTAAGTGGGTCATCGTCGCAGACATCTTCTTTATTTTTTTAATATCTTCTGGCTTTAACTTTGTTTGAGAACCTCTACGACAATTTTCTGCGTGGCTAACTGGTTCTAAATGCTCAGGATTAACACAACCCCTATTACGGCATAAATGGTCTAACTCTGACTTATAGGGAACTTTTCCTTTTAGTAACTCATAAAGATATTTATGAGCATCGATTAACTTACCGTCTTTACTTATATGCCCATATCCGTCTTTATTAACTGAATAAGGCCATAACCAACACTCACCCTTAAATTTTGCTTTTTTCATATTTAATGATTAATGATTAATTTATTAGCAAGAAAGTCGGCAACATTATCAACTTCCTTTGTAATAATTATATCATCATTTGAAATATTAAGCAACATACTAACTAATTCAGCTACGGTGTAGGCTGGATAAGTTTCTTTTATATAATTAGAAGAACATTCTCCCCCTGTTTCAAATATATATCCTACATAGGTTTTATATACTAAAAACTTTTCTTCTATTAATTTATCTTTTTTAACTATTACCCAATAAAACAAACTCTCCTGTTTAAATCCCAACTCTTTCATTTGTTTAGCAAGTTCTTTACTTACTAATTGGTTTTCTAATTTCATATACATTTATTATTAATCTCACACTTATAAGAGTAGGGGTGGTTAAAGTTGTTTTAGTCTTTCTAAAACATCTTTCGGTGTATGCCCATCAAACTTGTATTTAGCTTTTTCTACTTCTTCACATTTAAAGATAAGCTCTCTTAGTTCTTTTTGTTTTGTTTCTTTTGACATATTATTTAATCTTATTTAAGTAAACATACTTATTAGCTTCCCAACAAAAGGATTTATAACCACGCTTAGACATCATACTTTTACAAGCATTAGTTCTCATATCACGATAGAGTATCTTTTTACAATGCTTACAATATAGCTTCATATAATCTTATTAATTATAATGCTCGGTGATTAGTTTTTTTACTTGGCACATAGCATCGTTGAACCCTTCCCAATCTTCATATTTATAATAATCTCCAACACTACTTCTTGTTACAACTTTCTTTTTAGGCATCTCCCCAATCAACTCCTCTCTATCTTTAAGACGGATGGTGCGGATGAATTGTTTAACAGTTTCTGGGAAGAATTTGTCTAGTGGTGCTTCCCTGTCATCTTCTGCATATCCAAACACTGCTGGTTTCCAATATTTAGCTTTTCCATCATCTGTTAGGATACACATTTTATTAAATTGTTCTTCCATTGTTTCTTTTGACATATTATCTATATTATTCATATTATTTTATTTATAGTGGTATGTCGGTATTTCCGACAACCGATATCTATTTATTACTTAACTCTCCTATCACGAAGAACTAAGTTGTTAATTATTAGCCGAGAATGTCAGATATGAACTGACATCACCCTACTTAATTTCGGGGTTTTACTTAAACTAATTCTCGGTTGCCTATGTTGTGAGAGAAGAGGTTGCGACCCTCAACAAGCTTTCCAATCGGCAAATTGCCTAATAGTCAACATATAATTGACACTAGGCATCTAACCACCGAAGCGATTAGAGGGGTATTCCGAATCTTGTCGGACACAAGGGAGTAATTAATTCCCAATGTAGAGAATGATGAGCTAGGTTTGACTAGCAGATTAATGTCGTGTTATCGTACCCGACTAATTACTTTTAGGAAGTACTTTCGCCTGTTCCTACGATAGTTCATATACGGCTCACTGTCCGCCATCATCACTCTCTAAATTGGAAATACCAGCTAAGCTGATAAGTCCAGGGGGTTATTTTTTAATAGTTAAATTATCTAAATTATTTAAAGTTCCCTCAAAACAAGGTATGTCTAAATTCGGAGTAAAATTATCTAAATATGCCTTTACAATCCAATTATCTGATAATCTAGATATAGAGTTTTTAGTTCCCCCCATTCCTTTATTATAAAATCCACTAACTTCGGTTCCAATTAATATATAAAGTTCATTATCATCTATTGATTTAACTATAACTTCATAGCTATAATCATCCATATTACCACTAATTAAATCAAATTCTCCTAATAATTTATTAGGTTTTTCACTCCCGTCTTCATTTAATTGATTATCAAATGACATTTTAAATATCTTCATATATCTTAATATTATAATCTCTTATAGGCGAGATTTTAAGCCTTTAGTTTATATAACTTCTTAATGCTTCTTTTAATGTTGCTTTAGAAAACTTCTTACCATCTATAATATATTCTTCTTCTTCTTCAAACATATCTTCACTAACATATTGTAAAGCAACATCATCTTCTTTAACTGCTTCTAAACACATTTCAGATGTTTGTTCTTTAACATATCGTAAAGCATTACCATTTTGTTTGACTGCTTCTAAACATATTTCAGATGTTTGTTTATTAACATATTGTAAAGCACAATCATCTTCTTTAACTGCTTCTAATGCTTCTTTACCAGATAGATTTTTCTTTTCTGATAATTCATTCCATTCTTGTTTGTAATCTTGTAATTTCATATATTTATATTTAATCTCTTATGCGAGATTTAATTACATATTTATATATTTATTAACTAATGACAAATAAGTAAGTGTTGCCGGTATTCCTGGAGTTCCATTATGCTTTTGAATGGCATAATCTCTATTTGTTAAATAATCATAAGCTAACATTCTCTTAATAGTCCACTTAGCCGACCAGTAAGGATCTAGCGCTTGTTCTTTCGTAATATCTGGGTGATAGCCTAAGTGTATTTGAAATGCCCCATAACTTTTATTCCCATCTCCCATAGCCTTGTAGTTAAATGACCTACTCTCGGCATATCCCATACCCATCATATCACTCACACATTTATCTCCTAACCCCACCCACTTACACGCCTGCTCACTTGCTAACCAAACTTGTGTTTCATTTTCAAAGTATTTGGTCTTAGTCTTAATTACTCTAGTTCCGTCTGAGAGATAGTCGTCTAATATCTCCTGAGAGGCGATAGGGCTTGATTGTAGAGGTGTTATAACAACTTCCGATACATTGTCCATCTTGGTGTTTATTTTTGAAACTAGGGCGTTTATAAGCCCAGCACCAATTACCAAACAGATAAGAATTGAGAGCATTACTTTTGACTCTTTCTGACGATACTTTGTAGGTTTCTTGTTGTATGTTTTATAACGCATATTAATTAATTAAATAACTAGCAAAGGCTAAGAAGATATAAAGCCATATCGCTATTAAGATTATTAAAGCTATAAACTTCTCAATCTTTTTTATCTTATTTTGTTTTTTAACTCTTGCTAAGAGATATTTGTTGTTTATCCAAGACATTTTATTGTAAATAATTAAGTTTCTCATCTAACAACTCATTATGCTCTGGATCATTAAATGGGTTTTGTGAGTTTTCAAATTCTCGTTTAGTGCCTAACATATTAAATGTTTCTTTAGGCATTGTTGCTTCTGCTAATGATTTCATATTGTTATAAGTTATTACTTTAATTATTTTAGAGCCAGGAGAGAAGATAAGTTATATCGTTTCGCTATTGCTAGACTTACACTCATCTTTCTCTCTCAGCCTTATGTAATTAAGTATAGCGTGGGGGTATAAATTTGTCAATAGAGTTATCCACAGGCTAGTAATCTTCAAGACAATCCTCACAAGTTTTACCTCTTTTAGTTTTTAATAATCTACCACCACACTTAGGGCAGATATGTATATCAGTTTTAGTTTTCTGTATCACCTTAACTTTTTCAACTTCTACTTGTTTTACTGGTGTTTCTTGTTTCTGTATATCAAACTTCTCTATTTCTATATCACCAATACGAGCTTGGGCTATTTTACAATATTCTTCATCTAGCTCTATTCCTATAAAATATCTATTAAGATTTTTAGCAACTAAGAGGTGGCTACCACTACCACAACAAGGGTCTAATATTAAGTCGCCTTCGTTAGAATTATCAAGTATAAGTTCTTTTAAGAGTTCGTGGTTCTTCTCGGTTGGGTGCAACTTTGCTCTTCCGTTGGGGTGTTTGAATACTGTATTCTTACAATGAGCATTAAATGTTGCTCCTTTCTTTTTAAACCAGACAGCGTTCTCTATCCCACTAAGATAAATGTATTGTCCATTCATTGGGCTTGGATTAGATTTTTGCCATATTAATTGCCTTACGGTTCCTTTCGCTTTTTCTTGTTTATTACTAAAAAATTTATGTATTTCGCTTATTTGTTCTTTGCCACAGAAAATAATTATAGTTCCTTTTGTTGTTCTATAAACATCTTTTAGAAACTTTTGTAAATCAAAGGTTACTATATCGGCATTACTCTTGTCTAATTTTCTTAATCCCTGGCTACCACGATTGACTTCTCCATATGGTATATCTGTTAAAGTTAAATCAACACTATTATCTTCTAATGTTTTCATCACATTGAGGCAATCCCCCTGTATAATTTTAGACATAATTTTATAAATTAAATATTAATTACCCCCTACTAGGGTTACTAGGGCTAAGTGCCAAGTGCCAATACTTCTCATTAACACCCCTTTGCTTTAACACTTCTTCGCTTGTTTGTTGAGGCAGTGTATTATCTTGTCTTTTAGATTAATCATTTTTATTTAAGCTAATAAAATAACATTTAAGACACACAAACTCAGTCCCTACTAGATAAAGGCTCTCATTGAGTTTTAATTTCTGACCACACCTACACACTCTACGCTTTTTTTTATTTGAGATTATCATATAATTATTTGCTTAAGTAATTCTTCAACTACATTAACAACAACACCATTACCACACATTTTATATCGTTGGGAGTCGGAGATTTCTACTTCTTCATTTTTCATTATTCCCTTAGAAGTCCAGCCATCAGGCAATCCCATTAATCGTTCACATTCAGTGGGGGTTAGTCTACGAATACGAGATCCATTATAAATACCGTGCTTATCTTGGCTAGTTAAAGTAAAACTTGGCTCACCATTTTCTTTAAATCTCCTACCATTCTGTCTTTTTTCTAATCTGTCTGGAGTTAAGACTGCTTTTATAAATGGCTGTCTATTGCCCCCTTGTGCTGTATTAATTGTTGGGCTTATTCCATCTTCTCCATAAACTCTATTATTAGAATGGGTAGGGTTGTTTAGTTGTAAAATTTGTTTTGGTTGTTTATAATCGGTCGCTGTTAATCCACTAACCAACTTATCATCTCCAAAAATTCTTCCACGTTCTCCTCTGCCACAATTATTTGTATTTCCTATAATGTTAAAGTTAGTTTCTTCGTTGCTTGGTCGCTCAAAAAATACTTCTCTGGGACTTCCATCTCTAAAACCGACGACAAAGATACGTTCTCTGTTCTGAGGGACACCGAAGTCTTTGGCATTGAGAACTTGCCACCAGAGAGAATACCCTGCTTCGGCCATTTCATTGAGGACTGATCCAAAATCAAATCCTTTGCTCGAGGACAAAGCACCCTTAACATTCTCCCAGATAAAATACTTAGGCTTCTTTTCCCTGACCGCTCGCATATATTCGTAAAAGAGTCCTGACCTTTCTCCTTCCAAGCCAGCTCGTTTACCAGCGATGCTAAGGTCTTGACAAGGACTTCCTCCCGTAAGCAAATCAAAGTCGGGAACTTCAGACCAGTTGATTTTTTTAATGTCTCCATAGTTTTTAATGTTAGGCCATTGCTTTTTAAGGACTGCACTGGCATATTTATCAATTTCGCTGAAACCAATAGTGGATGGCTTTTCAGGGGACATATTAATCCCTCTGGGAAGTAAACTCTGTGAGCTTCCCCCGTGTTCGGGTCGTGAACTCCTATTCCCTTGTAGGGTGATATTTTTTTCATATACTTTTTTTAAGGCTAAAGAGAAACCACCATAGCCGCTAAATAAATCAAAGTGTTTCATATAATTAATTATAAATATCGTGAATTGGGTTAATTTTCTCCCCCTTCTTAGCCTCTAACAAGTTTCTTTTCATCTTATCCATTAACTCCTCTATCTTTGGGGTAATGGGGTTGTTATCAATAAACTTCTGAAGCCCTTTAATCATTTGCTCTATTGCCCTTGTGTTTGTGTATGACATATTATTTGAATATTATTATCATAGAAGGAAATGGGGCAGAATTTTTTGATCCACCAAATTTTAATCTACCTTTTATAAATCTTATTTCAACATTTGATTTATTATATATATAATCCCAAAACCATCGTGTATCAGTTCTAGCTGGTAATAATGCTACAACATTTCTTTCTTCATTAGCTTTTTTAATCCATTGTCCTATTTCTCTCCCGTATGGAGGATTCATCCATTTCCAATAAAGTTCATCATTTGACCAATTTTGTTTTAAAGCATCTTGCTCTTTTGAATAATATTTATCACATTTTCTGTTTTCTTCACTCGCACAAACATCTAATCTAAAATCAAATTCTTCATCTAATTTATCAAAAAACTCTTGTGGAGTTTCCCAATCTGGTTTGTTTGATGTGAATAATCCTTTGTTTATCATATATTTAATATTGAATATAAAATGGATCAAACTCAACTACCTTAATCTTTGTATCAAGTTTCTTCTCAATCTCGTCAATTTGTTTTCCTCCTCTACCAATAAATAATCCGGGGTATTCTAAATAAATAGTAATTGACCTCAATCTTATTTCTATTTTATGTATTTTATACATATCCACCCCATCATTTTCTTTAAGATATTCCTTTAATAAGAATAAAATTCTTGATTTTCTTTTTGATGTTTTCATATTATTATTTAATTAATTCTTTATCCCTTATGTGTTGGAGAATGTATAGTCTGTTACAGTTATCACAGCGATAGACTGTTATTCCCATAGGTTCTTTCTTGCTTTCTTCGTAGTCAATCACTAAGTCACTAAGACCACAAATACAGGCTACTTCGTTTCTCATATCTATTTACTATATCTTTTATAACAATTATCTTCTGCTGTTGCTTTATCTGCCTTGGCTGTATTCCAAACATAAGTTCTAGCAGAAACACCAGTATCATCATCTCTTTTACCTGTTCCGTTTAACTCAACATAACTCCAGTAAGCACTATCAACATTATCTAAGCAGTCATCAAGATCTAATTTATTTAATAATTTTATTGTTTCCTCTTTTGTTTTTTGCTTTTTATCATACTCAAACACTTCCCTCTCCTGGCTTAATTTTAGTTCTAATTGTGTTTTATAAGAACTCTGTTTGATTACCTGGCTTACAATTAATGAAACACCTACTATCAATGTTACAATAATTATTAGTTTTTGATTTTTCATATAATTAGTTAGTTAATAAATCTTTTGAATATTTACTACACTCGCTAGGCGTTTCTATCATTCTGTCGGTGTCTATTTCTTTAGCTTCTTTTAGTTCTGGGTAATACTTTAAATCTACTCTAACGTCTGTATTATTCTCTAACACCCATATCCCAAACTTTTTAATACACCATTGACCATCTTTGTTTTGTTTGCGGTTAGATTTTACCTTTTTAACTGGTAATATGTGAGAAATGCTAGATATATTAATCATACCCCCTAGAGAAGGGACAGGAATTAAGCCTGATTTACCTACAAATAGTTGTGCTTCTTCTTTTGAGATAGTGAATTCATCACCACTCATCATTTTTAATTGATATTTTTCCATATAGTTATTATGTTAATTTAATATCGCTTTCTACTTCATTGCCCCAAACATCCCAGCCCTCTACTTTTTCACGAGCAAATAATTCTACTTTACTTGATGAAGGAAACATTTTTGTAATTCTATCTCTTATTTCTTTTGGCTTAGAAGAATGTTTTGTTTTTTGCTCTGATAAGAATTGTCTAATATTTCTTTCTCCTCTAGGGAAAGGTATTTTTCCCTTTTTTCCAATTAAGCAAATTTCGCATTCACTCATCGTATAACTTCCTGGATTTGTTTTTTGTTTATACCAAACAAAGCCAATAGTGGAATACTTAAAACCCCAAGATTTAAGAACATCAATACAGTCATCTAACATCGGGCTAACAACCCATAAGAAAAGAAGGCAATTATCTTCACAGATATTTTTTATTGGTAATTCTTTTAGACTTAACAAGTCCATTGTCTGATAATGAGTATTTATTTTACCATTTAGAATTGATTTCTTAGCTAAACACTCTTTGCTTTTATATTGCCACGCTGGATCAGCGTATATTATTGAATATTTTTCCATATAGTTTAAAATTTAAATTCAGGGACAACACCTTTAGCGGGTGTTTTCTCCCTTTTATAATAAGCCATTAACTTAGTTAGATTATTCTTAAGTTGATAAGGTGTAGTAATAATTGGCGCATATTGTTTACCAACTAGAGATAAAGCATATTTAATGGTGTTTATAGATTTTTCTATACCAAACTCTTTTATTAACCATTCGGCGGAAGCACGTTCAGTTTTATTTCCAAAGTTTATTCCTTTATTCCCATTATCATAAAAGGTTTTAAATATTTCATTAACAGGGTCTTGTATTTGCGAACTTAGTTCGCTAGTTTCTTTTGTATCTTTCTTTTGTATAGTTTCTTTTGTATGTAAAGGTTTCTTTACTAGTTGGGTCTTGAAATCTTTACTAGTTCGTTTTGTTTTCTTAACTAGTTTAGATTTCTTTACTAGTTGCCATTCATCATAATTCTTATTAAAATACCATAGATTAGACGATTTTAAGCTATTACCTTTCTTAACTAGTTTAAGTATCTTTACTAGTCGTAAGTTGTTTAGAGCGCTACATATTGTTGGTTTTGACACTGGTATAGCCTTCATAAACTGGGATAATGATATTTCATCTTCTTTCTTCTGATATCCATAAGTCTTTCTAAAAATATGAAGAACAACAGATATTTCAGTTCCATTTAAGCCAGAAGATATTATCTTTTCTAGCAATTCGTTGGCTATTGGTGTATAGCCGTTTTCTTTTTGTGGATTAGCCATATAATTTTATACAAACAAAAAAGCTTAAATCAGTTAGTTGCCAACGCCCCACTCAGGCGCTAAGGGGTTGATTACCCTTCTAACTGGTTTAAGCTTTCTTATTTGTGAGTAGTATTTAGGCATAGTTTTAAATTCCCTTTAAGTATAAACTTTATAATAAAAAAAGTCAAGTATTGTGAAACACCAATGAAAATGGGGTGTTTAGTGATTTTTAGAGTTTTGTAGATCTTCTAATATTTTTTTATTTTCTTGTTTCTTTTTTAAATAATATTTATTAGTAGCTTTTCTAGAAATTATTTTCCATTTTTCAGGATTATTTTTTTGCCATTTCTTATTTAAAATATTACATTTGTCCCTTCTACCATTAATATTGTTATTGTATAGATATTTAGAATAGCAATTACTACATTTTCCCATTGATTTATGTTCAACTTTAGTTGTCCCACAAATTATACATTTTTCATATTTTAAAGACCATTTCTTTTTTCTTTCTAACATTTCTTTGATTTTACAGTTTTTACATATATGTTTTTTGTTTAAAACATTTTCTTCTCCACACATAATACATTTTTTATATTTTCTATGGGCATAATTATGACATTTATTACATAATAAAATAAGATTATTTTCTATTGTATTACTATGATTTCCATCTATATGGTGAATATTAAGATTATATTTACTATTACATTTAGCACATTTATAATTAAATTTTTTATGTATTTTACCAATTATTTTTCCTTCTTTAGAAGTATATCCTTTTATATTTTTAATAATTTGGTCTATCCTTTGTCTAGAAACACCATATATATTAGCTATACTAGCAAGAGTATATCCTTTTTCTCTTAATTCTTTAATTCTAATTTTGTCATTTTTTTGTATCATATATAATAGGTTAATAGTAATATAAATATTATATATGATATATTGCCTTATGTCAATAGTGTATGATAGTATTGACTTTTACCTTAAATTTGCTAAAATACCTACATAAGGTACATAAGTTTTAGTGAGTATGATTAAGGACGTAAGATTAGTAGTCTTGGTATTAGGTCACCACTTAAGGACGGTCACGACTATCCTCTAGCTTTTGTGTCTTTTTTTTTATGCTCTTTTTCATTTGTTTGCTCGTATTAACTTAAAATAGTTAATGGAGGATGTCCTGTATACTTTTACAAAAGATTAAACACTTTGTAAAAGATTTTTAAAAACAAACTACCGTAGTGGATCAAACAAATAACACTAAAGGAATATCTGGTTACGACTGTGTATCTCCCAACGTGTTCATAAAACAATAAAAATAATATGAGCAGGACAAACGCAAAAGAGCTTATGACTAACAGGGATAAAAACAAAATGATACGAGAAGCCAATAAAAAAGCTGATAGAAGGACTAAGAAGTTCAAATTTAAGCTATCTAAAGAAGAATTAGAGGAAGAAGAATATTTTAATAAGCAGTAATTACACATTAATGGGTGGATAAATAGTGAGGGTTATAACTCTTCCCTCTGAGCTTCGGCTAAGTACGTATGAAGCTGAGGACTATTTGTCTAACCACTAGTAGGTAATTAGATAAGCAATATAGACAATGCGTTTAAGGTAAGGCATTGAAAAAAAACTTATCTTCAAGCTAGTGTACTGATATAAATGCGAGGGCAACGTCTTAGGCCTGACGACCCTCGACTTGAATTAGTATATTAGCCAATTACATAATGCCCACAATGAAGCCAAATAAAACTTGAGTGCTGGAAGTTAGTGGAACTCCTTCAGATAGGGAAACCTATTTGTTATTACACTAGCAGACAGCATTTAGGTAAAGGAGATACTAGAAATAGTATGGCTAGCAGGAGGGAATATCTATATGAACATATTATTAGAGCTTTAGAATACTAATAAGGTATTCAAGGAGTTAAAGGCCTAGTAGCATACAATATTTAATGTAACATTAGTTTAATAATCAGTTTTATCACTATATGGGTAAAGTACCTGCCAATTTTAAAGGAAAGAAAGGTGTTAGCGGTCGTAAGAATGCTTATGACGAATACCACAAAACTAATGCTATTAATAAGCTATGGGAGAAAGTCAATGCTAAGGTAATGGCTGGTGAAGAGCTTACAGAGTATGAGGAGAAGCTTGTGTTATCCATATTGCCTAAGACGATTAAGAATAGTGTAGATATAACCGGGTCATTAAATATAAATAAAGTGTTAGATGAGTTAGAATAATATGCACCGCTTAAAAGATAAAGAATGGAGGGTGGAACATTTATATACGATAGTTGATAAAAATACTAAGAGGATAGTTTTTAAAAAGAATACAGCACAACAAGACTTTAATAATAACAAACACACTAGGAATGTAATCCTTAAAAGCCGACAGCTTGGGTTCACAACATACGAAGCAATAGACTCACTTGATGATACACTATTCGTTAAAAACTTTTCAGATCTATTCATAGCTCACACCAAGGAAGATGCTATTGAGATATTTGATAAGAAGGTAGATTTAGCTTGGAAGAATTTTAACAAAGAATTAGCCACACTATGGAAAGTAGATACTAGCACCGCCAATAAGCTTAAGTTTGATTTAGGAGAGAATAACTACTCTCAGATGACGGTAAGCAACTCAGGTCGTTCAGGAACGCATAACAGGGTTCATATATCAGAGTTCGCTAAGTTATGTGCTAAATACCCAAGTAAGGCTGATGAAATCATTACAGGAACAATCCCTTCAGTCCCCCAAGACGGAAGAATAGATATAGAAAGCACAGCCGAGGGAATGGGAGGACACTTTTACGATATATTCTGGGAAGCTTGGAGTAGAAAGCGAGAGCCACTTAATACTGAGTTCAAAGCACATTTTTACAACTGGCAATGGGATAAAGAGGATATTTCAAAGATTGAGTGTATAATCCCTACTACTCAAATGGAAGAAAGCAAGAAGTTTGGTAATTATCAGAAACTTCATAACTTATCAGATTTAGAGATTACTTATTACTATTCTAAGTGGCTCTCACTTAAGAAAGACTGGAGTAAACTACACCAAGAATATCCAACCACACCTGACGAAGCTTTTATTAGTTCAGGTTTACCATATTTTGATAACGAGAAGATTAAAGAATATATAGCACGATGCCCCGATCCGATAGAGGTTGGAGATATAAGACTGGTAGATAATAACCCAGTATTTGAAAAATGTGATGGAGATTTAACAATATGGGAGAAGCCCGGTCAATACCAATCTTATGTGATAGGAGGAGATACTGCTGAGGGCTTAGAGAGTGGAGATTACCAAGTGCTTGAGGTGTTAGATAATAAAACCCTTAAGTGTGTAGCTCGTTATAAAAGCCACGTCCCACCTGATGAGTTAGCTAAGGTAGCTTATGCCCTAGGCAAGTGGTATAACTTCGCTTATATGGGGATAGAGGTCAATAAAGACGGACTATGGGTAAATTCAGAACTCTTTAAAATGGCTTATCCTAACATATACTATAGGGAAGAAATGGATGATATAGCCCATTCAATGAAACGTAAGCTAGGATTTAGAACAGACGTGAGAAGCAGGGATAATATACTGGTTGAGCTAAAGTCCTGCCTAAACACAATACCTGATTGTTGGACTAATGCTGATTTCCTAAGAGAGTGTATGACGTTTGTAAGAGGAGTAAACGGCAAACCTGAAGCTATGTCAGGGCGACACGATGATGAGGTTATGGCTACTGCTATTGCTTTACAGATACGACACAATGCCCCGATAGAGTTTCAAGCCCCTGTTGCTATTCCACAAACGAATCTAGAGCTTACACGTCAAAGACTGGAGAGAAAGTATGGCGATAAGAATAATAAAGGGATAAGTCAAAATGATTATTTATAAGTATGGAAATAATTTACATATTACCAATGTGGTTGTCAGCTCACACAGGAATATCAATCGGAGCTATTGTGGCTGGATTATTGCTAGTATTAATATATTATTATAAACCAAGTTATGAATAAACAAAAGCCAATTAAAAAAGACTGTCTATGGGGTGTTAATGTTATAATGCCCAGTATGGATAAGGTTTTAGCCATAGATATTAACACAAGACAAGCCAAGATATACGCTGAGAGAAAAAAAGCCTTAGAAGAAGCTAAGGAACTTAATAAAGAACACTCATTGTTAAGGTTTAGTGTCAGTAAATATATTGTTAGCCCCTATAAAATATGAATATAAAAGAAAAAAACAAAGAGCCTGAAGCCTACAACCCCTCACAAAAGGAGATTGATATTTTAGAATATGTTAAGGATAGGGTCGACGTCTTAAAAGAAACCAAAAAGAATATCTTAGGAGATATAGACTTTACTCAGATAATGAAAGACGCTGATATAGAATACCAACCCAGGAACTTAAATGAAAAGAAAGGAAGTAAAAGCTCTGTATTCGTTCAAGATGAAACAACAGGCTTAAGAGGTTCAAGACTTGTCACCGGAATAAGTGATGATAGTGATTGGCGTTCAAGTGTATCTGAACCTACCCTATACGTTAAGATACAAACTGCTTTATCTATCCTGCTTGACCAAAACCCTACTGCTACCTTTAAGCCTATTTTAGAGAAGTATGAAGGAAGCACCGATATGGCTAAGGCAATATGGAAGCGTGGTTGGGAGATAGGTAACACTAAAGAGGCTATTAAGATGTTTATCTTTGATCTAGCTAAGTATGGTTGGGCTATTGGGCGAACATACCCAAGAATTATAAGACACGAGAAAGAGATACTTACCGAGCTTGATACTGAGAACCCTGAGAATAATAAGTATAAGAAAGTAGAGATAACCGAATTTAATGACATTATAAGAGAGAAGTTAGACCCATTCCGAACTTGGATTGATGATATGACTAACCTAACCGACCCTTACTCCTGTCGTGATTGGTATTATGAGAAAGATTACTCTAAAGACCTATTCCTCACAGAGTTTGGTCAATACTCTAATGTAGATGCTGTTAAATATGGCGCACCTGTAAAGTCTGAAGATGGAGAGAATGATGGTGACGAAGATAACAAGCGAGATGATGTGGTTACGGTTGGGTTTTACGAGGGTAAAGACAAAGACCTTTATACAATAACCATTCCTTACCAAGACATATTACTTTATCACTCCCCACTCCCTAATGATGATGGGAAACTTAGTTGTTGGTGGAATTGTTGGACTATTCGTGACCCTCGCACCCCTTATGGTATAGGGTTGTTTGAGCTTATTAAGAACAATAAGGTGATGTATGATAGATTTACGAATATGGATCAAGACCAAGTAACAATGGCAGTATATCCAATGTTATTCTATACAGGCACACCAGCACAGGGTGATGGAAGTATTACAATATCTCCTAATAAGATACAACAAAAGCTACCGGGAACTACGGTTGACCAGATTAAAATACAATATAATACAAGAGCGCCTGAAATGATACAGAGTTTAAAGGAAAGAATGGATGACAATACAGGCATTACCCCTACATTACAAGGTGAGGTTCAAGGCAAGACTTTAGGAGAGGTTATTCACGCCAAAGACGCAGCCTTAAAGCGTTTAAGCGTTCCCCTAAAGAATATAGCTAAAACCTTAGAGAATGAAGCATACCTATTCCTTTCTTGGGCTAATCAAGTCTATTCTGTGCCTGAGCTTAAGGAGTTTGTTAGTGAGAAGGAAATGGCAGACTACGAAGCAGAGAATAATGTCCAAGCTACTAAGTTTGATACTAGTGATAATGGTAAGATACAAGCCCAATACTCCCAGACCCTAGACCTTGGAATAGAACAGGATAGAGAAGGAAACTTAATTGAAAACCCCGAAGATAGATATATTGAAATGTCTGGTCGCCCTGTTAAATGGGAAGGAAGAATAGTCGTAGATGTCCAGTCGTTAGTCGCTTCTTCTCAGGAGTTAGAGAAACAAAGGAAACTAGAGCTTTATAATCTAGTATTCCCTTCAATACAAGCAATTTTACAAATGAAACAACTAGGAGATATAAGGGGAGCAGTTGATTTGGCTAAACCTATCGTTCAAGTCCTTGAGATAGAAGATGAAGAGCCTGAGGGTTGGTTGCCTAGTGATATAGTTGAGATGTTAGAAAACCCTAAGTTAATAGACCAAGCATTACAGGCACAGCAAGCCCAACAGCAAGCTCAAGAGCCATTAATGACCGATAAGGCGACTATGGAAGAAAAAGCCAAGGAAGGGGCGTCTGGTGGCTCACAGACAAGACCAGGACAGATGAGTGCCAACACAGTAGTCCCTCAAAATGAAGTAAGCAATCAATTAAGAAAAACAACTAGTGAGTTGGGTAAAGCAAGATAAATATGACGTTAAATCAACAGGATAAAAAAAACCTTCAAACATTAATGAAAGACCCAAGATGGGCTAGTGTTAATACTGCTGTAAAGACCTACTTAATGGAACATTTTGTTGAAACTTCTATTAAAAGGGAGAATGAGTTTGAAACTATGTGGCAATTATCATTTAGTGAAGGGGGAAAAGATAATATTCAACGTCTAATGTCGGAGCTATTGGCTGCGGCTAAACAAGTATAATTGTATGATAAAATTTATAAAAATGTATATGTGGTCAATAAAAAGTAGTTATAGTTTTATGGAGGGACACCATAATGAATTATCATTTTGGCTAAAACTTCCTTATTACTCATTTCTTATTGCTTATAAAACTATATATATTAAATAGTATGATAGAACACAAATACAAACTATTATCAGAAGTAGATGGAATAACAGTAGAGGGTAAAGAAGCCCCAGGCGATAAGAGTAATAGTCGCTTCAGGTTTAGTTCTAAGGGATTAACAATGGAGTTTACTCGTGATTTCCTTTATCAAATCATAATGCTCTACGGATTACCTAAACAGACAGACAATATGGTTGTGATTAGTAATAAAAAGATGCGAACTGTTAGACGACAGCTTAACATAAAGGCTAAAAAGGACTTAAAGGAGGGAGAGATAATAACAGTAGAGATAGATTTCCCTGTCGCCGAGGAAATAGCCGATAAAATCAATAGCTTCAAAATCAAAGCTAAAAGATAATAAATAAATCGCCTATCTTTAAGGCGTTAAAACAAAAGTAAAACTATGGAAAATGACAAAAAGCCAACAGTTCTAGGCTTAAAAAAAGAACTAGGAGAATTTAAAGAAGAAGTGTTAGAGTTAGTCAATAAGTTAATTGATGCTCAGACACCACCACTAGCCTCTGTCGGAATACCACAAGAGGTTAAAACTACTGAAGTGATTAATGTAGAAGAAGGTGGCGCACAAGAAGATGGTAACGCAGTTAAAGTCTTACCTCCTAACTATCAAGTGATATTTGAGGAGTATTTTGACCCTAAAGACGGGTTTAAGGCTGAGCTTAGCTTTGATAATAACATTGAGTTCACCATTGACGTTCCTTTAAAGTTTAGCAACGCAAGTGAAGCTCACCTAACGTATTACAAGATTGATAAGAGGAATAAGGTATTAGTAGCTGGTAATATTGAGGGCGGGATAGCCGACTGGTGTAAACTTGTCGCAAAAAATCTTAAGTATAATCGTAATGTAGTAACTAAATAATAATATAATAAAAGTATGGAAATCAAAATTTCAATCTGTCAAGATGGCAATAACTCTGTATTAAAAGAGTTTAATGACAAAAAATCAGCCATTCAACACTTAAATGACATCTTTCCTGATGTTAAAGTGATAAAAGAAGTAGCACCTGTTGTAAAGGCTAAGAAACCCGTAGTTAAAAAGGCTAAGAAATAATTAATTAATAAATCGCCCACGTTTTAGGCGTAAAATAATCGTATGGATAAAAAACAAGAAGCTAAAAATCAATCAGTAAACAAGAAAGTTAAGTTAAGAGAGATAGTTGAGGGTATTAATGCTCTTAAAGAGTTAAGCAATCAGAAGCTTCCAGTATTTGAAAGCTTTAAGATTTCTTTATTCTTAAAGAATATAGCCCCTACTCTTGAAGCTTATGAAGCAGAACGCAACAAGTTAGTTCAAGAATTAGGAACACCAGTAAAGGAAAAGGGTAAAGAAACTGGTAACTTTAACTTTGAACCTGAGAAGGCTAAGGATTTTAATGAGAAGATGGCTAGTATATTAGACGTAGATGTTGATGTAGATGTTCCTGTGATTAGTGTTAAGGCTCTAGGAGATGTAAAGATTGAGCCAATTAACCTATCTGCTCTGATGTGGTTGCTAGTGGAATAAAGTCATATACAAATTAATATATAATTCCTCCCTCTCTTTAGGGAGTAAATAATAAAAGTAAAACTATATGAATGAAGATAAACGTGAAGTAAATGTTCAAGATGAGGAGATTGACGATGGTAACGATGATGTTGTTACACCCGAAGATGCCAAAAGTCTTGACCAAGAGCCAGAATCTTCCGCTGGTAAGGAAGCAGAAATAGATACCGATTTAGAGGATAAAAAGGAAACAGAAGGACAAGAGCCTGAAGAGGAACTTGAAACTCCTGAGCCTGAAGATCCACAAGAACCGGCAGACGTTCCTGTTGAACCTTTAAAAAAAGAACCGAAACCAGTGGAGGGGGAAACTCCTCGTGAGTATGCTTTGCGTAAAGAGGTGGAACGATTACGACACGATAACAGGGAATTGTCTAAGTCTGGAATATTCAAAAAGACTAAGATGCCTGAGAAAAAACTAGATGTAAGTTCATTACTTGAAGCAGGGTATTCTGAAGAAGAAATTGAGAGCTCTAAGAAGCTTATTGGTGTATTAGCTCCAGCGATGGGATTTGTAAACGAAACACAAACCTATCAGGATAAGATTAATCAAGAACTTGATAAGTTCGTTGAAGAACACCAAGAGTATTCGCCCAAGAACGACAAAGATGATTTGCGTTGGGGTAAATTCATAGAGGTTATTAAAAGTGATTACAATCTAAATGGTAAAACTCCTTCCCAATTAAAAGCAATCTACACCAAAGTAGATAGGGACGTTAAAGAGGAGTTTGGCGAAGCCAAGGTTGAAAACACCGAAAATAAAATCAAAGCTCAAAATCAGAAGATAAAAAGTGTATCTCACGCTGGTGGAAACAAGTCTATTACAGAGTCAAAGAAATCAAGCCAAGTAACTGAAGCCGATGGTGTTAAGTTTGTAGGGTTTGATGATGATGACTTAAAATAGATATAACTAATAACTTTAATGTACATAAGAAGACATTTTTGTATGTCTTTTTTTGTTGAGATACCTATATGAGTTTCAAAAGAATAAAAGGAAGTGATAGAGGAATGATTGAAAGAGATATTTCTGCTACCGCTTTTTCTGTTGGTGATTTGCTAGTTTATGATAGGACTAATTCTATCGTAATTACAGCTTCAGCCGCTTCAGAAATAGATAACCTAGCAGGTGTTGTTACGAAAGCAACAACTACTAGCGATACCGTAGTTTTACTACAAAAGATTATAGTTGGTGACGTGTATGAGGTCGATGCACTAAACACAATTGACGCAGGTGATAACTATATGCGTATGGTTTGGGGAGCTGGACAAACCATAGATAACTCTGGTACAGACGTGCCTGGAGATACTGGCTTGTTTATGCAAACTGCGATTACAACTACTGGCAAGATTGTTGGTGAATTTGTAACCGGTTCATTAGGAGATTAATCCTTTAATAATTAATATTGAAATATATGATGACTAACACTCCTTTCGTACTCGGTTCAGCCGTTGATTTAACTAATAAAGCTATCCAAAAGATTTTCAAAAAGGAAGCTGAAAAGTTAAAACCACAGTTCAAAAAGTATTTTAACTTTAGAACTACAACCGACTTATACGAAAAAGACTCTTCATTGAGTGGGCTATATGAAGCCGAATTTACTGCTGAGAATGCAGAGATTATGGAAGATGCCCCTATTCAGGGATTTGATGCAAGTTATACTCAGCAATCTGTTGATATACTTGTACCGTATTCTTATATGGTTTGGAAATTTGGTATCAAGAAACGTGCTTTAACAAACATTTCTACCCAAATCTTAAATGCTTTGAATAGAAAGAAAGAAAGATTGGCTGCTGAAAGACTTACTAATTGTTTTGACTCTACTTGGTCACACACAGGTGCAGGTAAGACCACAACAATAGCTAATTCAGGTGGTGATTCTTTAGAACCTGCAAGTACAGCACATACTAGGGAAGATGGTGGTACTTCAATGAATAATATCTGCTATGATGGAACTACTTACTCTTTACCTTTTGACTACGCTGGTTATAAGGCTGCTATCAGGACTGCTTCTTTATTTGTAGATCCTCGTGGTAATCCTATGCCTGCTGACCTTGACACTCTTGTTTGTAAAAAGGGTTCAAGTGTAGCTTTTAAGGCTAAGGAAATCCTTGGTGCTATTAAGAGTGGTAAGATTGCTGAAAGTAATGATAATGACGGTACTGGTGTACCAGCATTTAAGATTATTGAGCTTGACTATTTAACTTCAGATGCTCATTGGTCTATGTTTGATAGTTCAAAGGCTTTAACTGATGAGTATGGATTCCAACACATTGAGTCTGAGAGTAATAACTTAGACCCAGTTAATGTAGTTGTTAAGACTCGTGAGATGCAATTCCCAGGACACACAATATTCCAACAGGGATTTAATGACGTAGCAAGATGCTGGATTTTCTCAGCTGGAGATAGCGTAACCACGTAAGTTTAATTTAGTTTAACTAACAGGGAGAGCTAATAGTGGGTGATGCGATAAAGCAAATATTCTATCCAACTCTCCCTTACACAAATATGGCAACTATAAAAGGAAATACTTATTCAAGTCCGAAGAATATCAATTTAAAACTTGGTCTTTTAAGATTTAATAAGTCAAATTCAACTAATCCTTTTACCAACGATTCAACTGGTTGGGGATTATATGTAAATGGCTCAGAGCAATTAGTTTTCTGGAATAAGACTGGAACTTCTATCATCGGGACAGGTGGTTCAGGTGGAACTCCAACTTGGGAAACTATATTCGCTGCTGACCCTACATTCACAATGACACCTGACACTACCTGGACAATCGCAGGTAACAGGGCAACTGCCACTGATGTAATAACTCTTACTAATAAAGTAGGTGGAAGTGGTACTTGCTTACAGATTACTAATTCAGGTTCTGGAACAGATATTGCGGGTACATCTGATACTTGGAATATTACAAAAGCAGGTGTTATTTCTGCTAGAGGCTTAACATTTGGTGCTGCTTCAACAATTACTTCAACAGCTGGGGATATTACCTGGACTTTAGAAGATAATGACGCAACAGCTCTAAGGTTTGGTTCAACTGGTGCTACAGCACTTTTGACCCTTGTTACTACTGATAACTCAGAAGTAGTTACATTTGGTAACGATATGACACTCACAGATGGCTTATTTACAGCCACAAGCACTTCTAACACTGCTGCTTTGTTATTGATGCAGAATGATACAATGACTACATTCGGAACAGCAGGAACAGAAGATGAAGCTGCTTTCGTGTTTAGTTCAGATTCAATTACTACTGGTGCTTTGTTTCAATTACAATTATCAGATACTAACCTAACAAGTGGTGTTTATCTTAATTGTTTAGAATCAGATGGTGGTACTTCTATCTTCTCAATCGGAGTAGATGGTAATACTGCAATCGCTGGTACTCTTACAGGTACTGATGCTTTAGCTATCATTGCTGGAGATATTACCTTAACTGCTGGTGATGTTATTATCACTGCTGGAGATTTCACAAATACTCTAGGAGATTTAACTTTAACTGAGGGTAACGCAACTCTTACTAAAGGTGATTTAACCTTAACTGAGGGTAGTGCTACATTGACTCTAGGTGATTTAACTCTTACAGCTGGTGGTTTCACTATGACTGTTGGTGACGCTATCGTCACAGATGGTTCATTAACTCTTACAGACGCTGATAATGATAATTCAGTAACTATTGTTAATAACACAATTACTACTGCTGATTTATCAGATATTAGTTCTACTTCAATCACAGATGGTTCAATGATGAAGATTAACGCCAATGCTGCTACTCACGATGGGGATGTCCTTGAGTTGATTTCAGCAGGTGATACTACTTCAACACCAACTGGTTTGTCAGTAACTATCGCTAGTCCTACAACTGGAGCTGCTAAAGGTATCTCTGTTGTAATGGCTGCCGCTACTACTACTGCTATTGGTATCTCTGTTGATATGGCTGCTTTAACTACTGGAACTGGTGCTTTAATTACTTCTGTTGGTGTAATCGTTACAACTGGAGAACTATTAAGCCTAGTCGGTAATGGAGCAACAACTTGTACAGGGCTTTTACGAGCTTCTGGAACTTCTCTAACTGATGGTTGGGTTGCTCAATTAACAGGTGGTGGAGCTTCTGTTACATCTTCTGGTGGTGTCTTAGACTTAGTCGCAGGTGCTGCTACAGACGGATATGGTGCTAGAATAGTATCAAGTGGTGTTTATACTGGTACTGTTGGTTTACTAGCTGTTTCAGCTACTGCCGCAACTACTGGTAATATCGTAGTTGTAGATGGAACTGGATTAACTTCTGGAACAGCTTTATTACTTAACGCTACGGAAGCAACTCTTACATCTGGATTCTATATCGAGTGTAATGATGCTGCAGCAACTGACTTTTCTGTTGGAAAGTATGGAGCTACTGTTATCGCTGGAAATGCTACTGGCACAGACGCTTTAACCCTTACAGCAGGCGATGTTACTCTCACAGATGGTGATATGACATTAACTGATGGAGATATTGTATTAACTGCTAATGCTTCTGGAATTTCCTTTACTGGAACTGGAGCAAATGGTGGTGTACTAACTAACTTGAAGAATAACGCTAATACTTCAGTATCAGGAACAGCTAAAACTGTTGAAATTGATATTGGTGGAACACCTTATTACTTCTTAGTTTCCCCTACTAACTCATAATTGATGATTTTATCTGCTCTTTAGAAATAGAGGGCAGGGTAAATTTATTAATTTAATAACAAAATTATGTTATACGACACAAATTTACAGAAAGCTGACATAGACATCAGCTCAAGTGGCGACAATACAATCATAGCTGCTCCTACTGCTGGTTATATTGTAATAGACCACATTAACTTCGTTCCTACTTCAGCAGTTGATATTCAACTCAAGCAAGGGACAACTAATTATGGTGGTGCTTATCCTTTAGACACTAAACAAGCATTTACTCTTGAGAACGCTATGATGAACCCACAGGGAGTTATTACTCTTAAGCCTTTAGAAGCGTTTAAAATGAATTTAAGTGCTGCCATTCAAGTTTCAGGATTTATACGCTATCGTGTAATTATTTAAAGATATGAAACGAAAGAAAAAACAAGATAATTCTTCTCTAGTTGAGGAACAATTAGCCATTAATGAATTGATGTCTGAAAAGGAAAAGCTACAGAAAGAAAATAGAGAGCTTAATAAAGTTCTTGGCGAAAAAAGACGAGCTTCAGGTATTGATTACCAAGCCTGTGTTATTATAGAAAAAGAACACTTTGCTAAGGTTGATGCGTTAAAAGACGAATACGTTGATATTATTAATCTTGTAGATGACAAAAATGAAGAATTATCTGCTTCTAATAACAACACCTCACACCTTACCAAGATAGTTGAGGATCTAAAGAAAGAAATACCTAAACTCAAGGAGGATAAAAAGAAATTAGAAGAAGAAAAACAATCTATCCTTACATCTCTTAACACTAATAAAGTTAATAGCGAACAATACCTAACTAATATCAGGGAAAGTATAGACAAGAAACACCGAGAACACAGGGAGTTATCAGAAGAATTAAAGGTGTTAAGGAAAGAATTTGCGGAGTTATCAGAAAAGACTAAGTTAGAAAATGAGGTATTAGCTAAAAGGAACAGAGATTTAGAGATTTATGAGGCAAGACTTAGACGTAAATATCCAAATGATAAGATTATTTTATTAAATAAGTAGAACAAAATGTCATATATCGGAAATCAAGGAGAACAATCGACTGCCTCTGAAATAGAAGCTTTAGAAAACTTAACCAACTTAGCAGGTGGCACTGGTCTTTTTATACGTAAGACAGGAATAACTACTTTTGAGAATGCTAGTGAGATTGGTCTTGGCGATGTAGTCGGTGCTTCTGTTTCTACTAATAATGCTATAGCAAGATACAACGGAATTACTGGAAAACTAATACAAAATTCTAGTGTGTTAATAGATGATTCTGATAATATAACAGGAGTAGTATCAATTACCTCTCCTATATTACTCGGTGGTTCAACAACAACTCAAGACCTAACGCTTCAAACAACATCAGGAGTTGGAGCAACTGGAGCTGATATACACTTTCTTGTAGGAAACAATGGAGCAACCGAAGCGATGACTATTTTGAATAACGGCAACGTCGGCATCGGGACGACGGCACCAACAGAACTACTTGAAATAGCTAGTCCTGCAAGTTCAATTATTTCTTTAAGAGCTGTAAACCTGGATATTTTTGGTTCTTCTGTTTTGGGTGAGATTAGATTTGCAGGAGATGATACTTTTAGTTCAGAAGATGGAGTAGGTGCAAAAATAAGTGGTTTAGCAGATGGAACATGGGGGGGAACAACAAATGATTATCCTTCAAAATTAGTTTTCTATACAAATCCTGATGGTTTAGGTGCTTTAGCTGAAAGAATGAGAATTGACAAAAACGGCAACGTCGGCATCGGGACGACGAGTCCGACAGCCCTCTTACACTTATCAGCAGGAACAGCAACTAATCCTCCTTTGAAACTAACAACAGGAACTCTATTAACTACTCCCGAAGCAGGGGCAATAGAATTTTTAGATGACGCTTATTATGGAACTATCACAACAGCAGGAGAGAGAAAGGAATTTGCTTTTAGTGAAGATGTTTTAAAACTTGACCAAACAACACCTCAAACAATTATAAACGGACAGCCAGTCCAAGATACATTAACTGCTAGCGAGTTGGTAGCAACAGACGCTAGTAAGAAATTACAGAGTTTGGCAGTAGCTACTTATCCATCACTAGCAGAACTTGCTTATGTAAAAGGAGTAACTTCTTCTATCCAAGACCAAATAGATAATATTGATGCACCAGTAAGAACATATACAGTTTCTTCAAGTGGTGGAGATTTTACAACAATTCAAGATGCTCTAAATGATAGTGGTGGTGTTGGTACTCCTGAGTCAGATATTGTAATCCTTGTTTACCCAGGAACTTATACAGATGATACAATCTCTTTTACAGCTAATAATCAAGAGGTTAGAGGTATGGGTATATCTCCTAACTCAGTAAAAGTAACAACAGCTAATTCTAATATTGTTGATTATGCTGCTTATACTGGATGTAGAATTAATAGAGTAAGAATGGAAGTTACAGCTGCTACTACATTGGTTCATACTGTTACTGGTACTACTGGTAGTTGTAATTTAGTTAAATGTCATACCTCAATGACAACTTCTTATGCTACAGCAGGAGCTCAACCATCTACTATTCATTCTGGTGGAGCAGGAACAATGAAAATTGTAGAAGGAACAGCAGAATATACTCACTCTGGTAGCAACGCCGCAATAGCAAAAGCTTTATTAAACTGTGAAGCTAATAATTGCAATATTACTTTTGAGCTTGTAAATATCAACATTAATTGTTCAAATAATTCTTTTGTAAGTGGTATATGTTTTGGAACAGGTGCTACAACAGTTTCAATAAATGAATGTGATATTGATATTGAAGATAATGGAACTGCTATTGTTGTTGGTTTATATGTAGGTGGTGCTTTAAGTGGAGAGTTCTTATATAACAATGTCCATATTACTGGAACTGGAGCATTAGCAGTTGGTATGTATGTAAACGCAGCAGGTGCTGATATTAGAACAATGTATAATCATATCCACGTTTCTGGTGCTACTACTAATAATTCTTTCTTCTTAAACGACTTTGCTTCTACATTGACATCTCAATTTGATGATATTATAGCTGTTGATGGAGTTAATAATGTAGGAGTAGCGACATTAGTTCAACTTAATTCACCAACAGACGGAACACTTTTAGCAACTACTTTTACAGGTAATTTAACAGGAGATGTCACAGGTAACGCAGATACAGTTACTGGCTTAACTTTAAACAGTGAAGCTCTTACACTTAATACTGGTGCTTTAACTCTTACTCCTAACGCAGATGACTCCTCAGTCCTTACTTTAGGAGCTGGAGCTTCTTCAATAGAGGGTTCTAATACGGGCGATCAAGATTTATCTTCTTACGCCCCCCTAGCCTCTCCAACCTTTACTGGAACGGTAACTTTACCCGCCACAACTCTAGGAGGAATAATGACATCATCAAAAGCTATTAATATAACAATGGCTAACGCTGGTAATGACGTGCCTTTAACTATCACTCAAAATGATGTAACTAATAATCCTAATGGGTTGAATATAACTAATGCTGGAACTGGCAACGGACTATTCATAGACCAGAATGGCAATGGTATCGCTTTAAATATAGATAGTGAAGCGACTACTGGAGATGTTATGCGTATCTATGGAATGATTACCAATGGAGATATGATAGTGATAAATAACGAAGGAAATATGGGTGCTAATATAGGAACTAATTATGTAATGAGAGTAATCCAAAATAACTCAAGTGCTGCTGGAGATAATGTAGAGTTTAGAAATGATGGAACTGGAAGAGATTTAATATTAAATCAAGTTGGTAATGGTGTTGCTTTAACAATAGATAGTGGAAGTACTTCTGCTCCATTAATATTATTAGACGCTAATGCTGATGTTGAAATATTTGACTTTGATGCCTGTACTGATAAAGGAACTTCACACACAACTGTTGCTGGAAGTATTAAAGTCCAAATGCCTAATGGCTCTACTGGATATATTAATGTTTACACATAAAAAAAACACCCCTTTTCAGAGGTGCTAACTAAACAATTCACGTATTATTGTCTAGCTAAATTATTCAGTATATAATCAGTTCGTTCATTAAATAATTTATTTACTTTAGGAAATTTATCAGGGAAATCAGAATAGGAAATATACATTTCAAAATAATCTGCCACTTTCTCGTTTAATCTCATATCTTCTGTTGGATAAAAAGTATGGTAATAATATCTAGGAGCTGGATATGGTTTAAGAAAATCTTTAACTTCTTGGTCTTGTAAGAATAACTGATGACCGATTTCGTGATAGAGAACTTTATTAGGGTCGCAGAAAGAATCAAGATTTAAAACAATAACCTTTTGATAATAATAATCAGTTCCGCACATATAACCCATAGTCATACTATCAGCGAACATAATCTGTAATCCTAAAGCGAAGATTATTGAGTGAATAAGCATAGATTTATTAGTTAATTAATTTATATAAATAGTATAGCGAGAGTAAATAGAAAAGTCAAGGGTTAAAAAAGGGAAGCAATGAAAAAGCACAGGAAATGGAAACGAAGTGGTAAAATTATCAAACACCATATCGTAAATCGTGTAAATCACGGGAAATCAACACCATCAAATCTTTTAAAGTTTGATAGCGAGAGAGAGAGAGCGTGGCACTTCTTATTTGGAAACAAATCATTTGAAGAGGTTGCGGAGTTATTAATCAGAACACAAAAAATGAAAAGGAGGAAAAAATGATTGTTCTTTATGAAAATGAGTTATGGGTTTTAGAAAATATGCCTTTCAGGTTATTCCAAAACCTACAACGCACCGAGCCTAATCTTGAAGTTCAAATTATTGAATTAACTCAATCAACCTATAAATGGGAAACTTGGGTAATGATATGCGAACTTGAAGACTGGACTATTGCGAGAAACCTACAAGCCTTAGGGCAGAATTAAAGTTTGGTAGCACTTCAAAAACTACCATAACTTTCTAATAAATAAATAAATATATGATTACAAGATACGAAGAAAAAACAAATAGCTTATTTATCTGTATAAATTCAGATGTTAAGCCTGTCTACATTGAGCATTTTTTTACAGAAGAAGAAAGAGCAACTGACAAAAGCAGAAAAGAAACTATTGAGAGATTAATGGCAGAACTTGAGATAAAAGAAGAAGATTATATTAAACCAGAAAAGGCAGTTTTAAAAGTGGAAGAAGCTAGAGCCTATGTCTTAGATAATAAAAATATAGCTACTGCTAAAACAAGTATATTAACAGAGAAATTAGAAGTTATTAATGAAGCAGAAATAGAAGAAAATATTTTAAAAGATTAATTAATTAAATATAAATGTATGAGCAAACAAGTATTTAGTCCTAACTGGACAATCGTTAAACAAGACCTTAAAAAACTCGCTATTGGAGCAGGTATTGCTTTACTTGGGACTTTAGCAACTTATTTAGAAGAAGCAGTCCCTGGTATAGACTTTGGAGCTATTACACCAATTATAGTAGCTATTAATTCAATTTTAGTTAATGTGATACGCAAATTTGTTATCTCAACAGTATATGTCAAGTAAAAGAATAGAAAAATTAGAAAGAGAAGATTGGCTAAAAAGATATCTAACGACAGAGATTAAATATTTAATTGGTATTATTGTTTTTGTTGCTGGTGTTGTTGCTCCTTATTACCAGATTAAGCAAGATATTGCTATTATACAAGAAAATCATTTCTCTCATATGGAGCAAATGAGTAAAGAAATTGCTGATAATGGAGTTAATATTAAAGAGTTAAAAGAAACGCAAATTACATTAATGGGTATTATAGCAGAAAATAGTGTAAGATTAAAAATAATAGAAGAATAATATGTGCTTAGCATTGTTAATATGCTTAATAACATTTTGCGTCCTTACTTATTATAATTTTAGTTTCGTTCTTTCATTATTATATGGGGTATTAGCTTATATAATCACTTTATTATTAGAATATTTAAAAAAATAATATGAAACTAAGACAGCCATTAGAAAATCCTAAAATAAGTCAGTTGTTTGGAAAAGACTTTTCTTGGTATAATACAACTAAGGGTAAGTGGGAGTTATTTTACAAAGATACTTATGGTTTAGACGGTCACCCAGGCGTAGACTATGCTTGTCCTATTGGAACTCCTATCTATTCAGCTCACGATGGCGTTTGTATGTATGCTAGTTATGACGCTACTAATGGTAATATGATACAGATATGGAATGAAGAAGAAGGATATAAAACTCTTTACGGACACAATTCAGAAATGAAGGTTAAGGCTGGAGATATTGTGAAGGCAGGGCAATTAATATCTTTATCAGGTGATACTGGAGCTGGTACTGGCCCACATTTACACCTTGGTTTCAAATTAACAGGTTGGGGTGGTAATGGAGCAAATAACGGGAATGGTTATAATGGAGCTTCTGATCCAATGATATTTATAAAATATAATTATTTAGGAGAACTTTTAAACACTAACAACGATATGTTTACATTTAAAAAAATAAGAGGAGATAAAAACATCTGGCTTTGTAATGAAGATAAAAAGATAAGAGCAGTCTTTCTTGATATGCCAACAATGGCTTTCTTTACTGATAAATTTGATGAAGTTGATAATCTTAACGAATACAAAGTTTATGGAACTCAAGCATTATTTCAAAGAACAATAATAGATTAATTAAAAAAATATGACGATAATACCAAAATTAAGAACTAAGTTTGGAGAAAACTTAGGTGTAGAACTATTTATCTCCCCACCTGACTTAGACGGAGAGTTCACATTCCTTAACACTAACTATGCTTCTGGTGTAGCTTCTTTTGCTGTTGATAATGGTTTAAAGTTCGCTATTAGCGAATACTTAGTATATGGAAATGTAGGAGCTGAGAAGTCTGAGATAATACTCACTCATTCCTCAACCGCTCCAACTGCTACAACCATAACAACTGCCTCTAACTCTTTATTCGCTCATACGAGAGGAGAGAAGATACAATTTATACCTTATAATCAGGTAGAGATTTACAAATCCACAGACGGAATTACTTACACCTTGCTTGATACTATCAGCATACAGGTTAGTTCTTCTGAAACTTATTACAATGAAGTGGCTGGGTTATCTACCTATTACTACAAGATAAGGTTTAAAAACTCTACTAGCACTAAATATTCCTCATATTCTGACGAAGTCCCTGCTACTGGTTTTACGGACAACTCGGCTGGGTCAATCATTAAGAAAGCTCTCACACAATTAGGCGAAACCGTTGATAGTGAAGTAATCACAAAAGAGTTCTTATTTGAAGCCTTAAACGAAGGGCGTAGAGAGATAGACGAGAATATAGCTATAATTAGATGGTCGTTTAGAACAGAATTTGATTATGACGCTGGAGATATAATACCTGGGGTTAATAAACTAACTCTACCGACTGACTTAAGATACCCTAGCACTAATGAGAACATTTTATCGTTAAGAATAGGAAAGGATAAAAGACCTTTATATTACATAGATAAACAAGCTCTTAACGCTTATTATGAAGGGATAGCCCACACAACTCTTAATGGGGCTGTGGTTACTGCTGACACCTCAATAACTCTTACTTCTTCTGGAGATTTTGACGAGTCTGGAGCAGTTTATGTCGCTGGTCAAGCAGTCGGAGAAGATATTGACGCAATAGCTTACACAGCTAACACCGAGTCCACTAACATAATCTCAGGAGTTACAGGGATAAGAACAGCAGGACACGCAACAGGGACAGACGTTTGGCAGGGCGACTCATTTGGTATGCCTACTTGCTACACCGTTGATGACGGAGAGGTTATATTTAATTGCCCTTTTGATGATGATTTAGACGCTGAGAATATATGGTTGGACTACTATAAGGTTATAACTGACATAAACTCAGATACAGACGCACTAGACGAACCTTTTTATAACATTTATATCCCTTGGCTAAAGTGGAAGATTAAGAGTAGAAAGGACTCAACCTTAAAGAGTAAAGACGACACCGATTATAATGATTGGAAATTAAAAAGTGAAACACAAGTCGCTAAGGCTTATACCGGGCAGAACCTGAAAATTGTGATTGACCTTCCGAATTGATATACCTTGCTAAATATTTCCAAAATAATATATAAAATATGTCTATAAAATTAAGTTTACCGCCAATACAAAACGGGATTATACGGGCTACATCAGTAGACGATATTCTAGTACCAGAAAACACTTGTCAATTCTCACAAAACCTCAACTTTGATAATATTGGGGTTGTTAAGCTACGTAAAGGAATAACTAAGATAGGTGCTACGATTGAGTCTGGGAAGGCAGTCTTAGGTATGGCAAACTACGTAAATAACGCTGGTACGAACTATAAGCTCTTAGCTAAGCTAGATACCAACGTTTATGCCTACAATGGCTCTAGCTGGGCTTCTGTGCGCTCTGGGCTAACGTCTACGTCTAAGATGAGAACTACCAACTTCGTAGATTACACCTTTATGGTAAATGGTAACGCAAATCAAGATTGTGCTACTTACGCAGGTAGTGGAAGCTTTGGAACTACAAATGTCGCAGACTTACCCGCTGGGGACTTTATAGAAAATTACAGGTCAAGAATATGGGTAGCTGACTCGTCAAGCGATAAGGTTTATTACTCAAATGTCGTAACCACTTCAAACACAATAACTGGTGGCACTTCCTTTATTCAGGTTAGCCCTCAAGACGGAGAGAGTATTACAGCCCTGAAAAGACACCCAAGTGCTTTATTAGTGTTTAAACAAAATCATATATACAGAATATTTAGTCTAAACTCAACTGACCCTGACCCAGCAATCACTCGTGGAACTTACAGCCAGGAGAGTGTTGTTGAAGCTAAAGACGGGATTTATTATCACCACTCCTCTGGTTTTTACAAATTCAATTATAGTGGAGAACAGATAGAGATTTCTAAACCGATTGACGATATAGTTAAAGCAATACCTCGTGCTTATTGGGGTAATATTTCAGGTGGAACTGATGACGATCACATATATTGGAGTATAGGCGACATAACCCTAGACGGAGTAGATTACAAGAACTTCGTAGTTAGATACACAATCTCAACTCAGATATGGACTCACTACTCTTATGCGGTAGAGATTAGGTCTTTCGCTAAGTATGATAATGGCACTACTTTAATTAATGTTGTAGGCGATGATACTGGTATAGTTTATCAGCTTAATGAAGGCACAAGTGATAATGGCGCACCTATTAATTACGACTTACAAACACACTGGTATTACTTCACACAACTTAAGTCTGATAATAAGTCCTTTACAGAAATGGCTGTTAATCACGAAAACGCAGAAGGGGCGCAAATAAGTTACGGAAAAGACAAAGACGAATATAGTTATTGGCGACCTTTAGGACAGATAGAAAGAGAACTCTCTGATAAGAAGAAAGTAAATGCTTCAAACTTTTCTCGCATTAAGTTTAGGATAAGTGGAAACTCAGTCGGCTCTCCTTTTATCTTTAGGGGGTTTGAAATACTTAATTTGAATACAAATAAAATTTTAAATAAAATATAAATGGCATCACTTGACTCACTAAATCTGAATAAGTTCTTACAAAGAACAGACATAGAAAGCTCTGATACTACTTTGTTACCTTCTAGCCTGTCTGTTAGTGGTGGCTCAGACTCTTATGGCGAGATACCAGCAGAGAGTATTATTAGTGGAGAATTAATAGGTAATCTAATAATGGTTGATGGGTTTATTCGTTCTAAAGGTTATGTTGATGGCTCAGCAGGTTGGACTATCAATGCTGATGGTTCGGCTCAATTCTCAGATATTACTTTGATAGGTGGAACATTAAAATATGGTAAGACAAGTTTTACAGACTCAGTTAATGCTGGTTACATTTTAGATACAAATGGAGTGTATATAGGTTCTGCGTCTGATGCTACTTCTTTAAAATACACATTAAGCTCTGGAGCATTTGCTTTTAAAGGCACTATTACTATTACTGGTGGCTCTGGTATTGCTAGTTTAACTGACGCTGGGGCTTTAGCTACTGCTGATACTGCTGACTTTGATACTCAGGTAAGTGGGACAGAGAAGCCAGAAGATAACGCAACTCTTGGCGCTGATTGGAGTGTTGATTTATCAAATATTCCTGCTACACTTGGAACACCTAGTGCTGATGGGCTTTATTTATCTTCAACATACTTAGGATATTACAAATCAAGTGCTTGGACTTCTTATATAAGAGATAATGGAGATTTTTACTTCGCAGGAGATGGTAGTTCTTCTATTGATTGGAATGTAACCACTAGCTCAACTTTAACCGTAAAAGGTAAAATACAAACAGGTACAGGTTCGGTTGTTAATGGAACATATATTGATAGTTTAAGCGTTGGTAAATTAACAACTGGAACAATAACTTCTAAAACTATAACTTTGGCTGTATCTGCTGGAACTGGTGATGTATATATCGCAGCAGGTAAAACTGATTTTACTAATACTCAATCAGGTTTTATATTAGGCATAGATGATAGTGATAGTGATTTAGCTAAGTTTTATATAGGAGATGCTAATTCATACTTAAATTGGAATGGAGCAAATTTAACTGCTACTAATATTAGTATAGTAAACTCTTTTACAGCAGCAGAAGATATTACAGGAGCAACTGTTCCTGTTCCTATTTATATTAATTTATTAGGAACTTTAGCTGAGAGTAAAGATGCTGAGTTTTCTGGTTATACTACCGACTATCCTACTTGGGATAATTTTTGGTCAGCACAAACATTTACTGTTGCTACAAATAAAAATACAATTACAAAAGTTAAAATAAATATACAAAGAGTTGGTTCTCCATCTGGTAACTTAAATGTTTCTATTTACGCAACAGAGGATACTTTAGATGGAGCTATACCAACTGGTTCTGCCCTTGCAACAAAATCAATGACAGCTGCTGATGTTTCAACTTCAGCTGGTTTAGTTGAATTTGTATTTGCCTCAGCATTAACAGTAGAGCCAAATACACAATATGCTATTGTTATTAATGTTCCTGATGGAGAAAATATTAATCGTATAGAGTGGAATTATAGCTCTTCGGGAAGTTATACTGGAGGTGCTTTTGTTCTTTCAATTAATAGTGGTTCTACTTGGTCTATAACTTCTGCTTATGATTTTGTTTTTGAAGTTTATGATAGTTATGTTGAAGGACCAGCTCCTGGAGAAATTATGGCGTGTGATGATACTAATACAAATAAAATAGCTTATACAGGGTTTGCCACATCAACAGCAGATGAAAACGAAAGTATTTATGTTCAATTTAGTGGTATTGTTGAAGGTTTTTCTGGATTGACTATTGGTTCAGTTTACTATCTTGATTCATCTGAATCGGAATATATAAGCACTTCTGCTGGAGAAAATTCTGTTAAATTAGGAAGGGCAGTATCATCTACTGGAATACTTATTTATCAATTAGCAATTTAATATGTTTAAACTTAAAGATAAAAAAACAGGTAATATAGTTAGAAAAGAAGAAAACAGATTTTTCTTTGATAAAGATAAGTTTTGTTTAATAGAAGAAAACTCAGAAGAAAGAATTGCTAGACTAAACAAACTATTAAATTCCGCAAATAATGTTAAAGATTTAAAACAAATAATAAAAGAATTAATATAATAATATGGAAGAACTAACACTAGAAAACTTATTAAAAAACTCAAAGGTTACTCAAGATAAAGGTGTAAATGGAGTAACAATGGCTAAATGGCTACAAGGCAATGCTTCTTTAATACCTAAATTAGCTAGTCTTGGATATTCTGTTACTGACTTAGTTAATGAAGCCTATTCTCAAACTCGCACCAACAAGAGTGCCTTTAGTGGCGATATGACGGTTGTGTCTAGGGATAAGAACTCTAGCACTTCTAGTGGTGCTGTTTCTGAGCCTACTCCAACTGATACTTCTACTGCTGACTGGAAACAACCATTATTGAGTGCTGGGTATAGCGAAGAACAAATTAATAAAGCATTTGGCTCTGCTCCTAAACTAAATGCTGATGGAACTTTTACAGCTAATTATAAAAGACCTATTACTGGTGGTGGTAAAGTTTTAGGATATAGTGAAAGGTCAGAAAATAAAACATTGGAAGATTGGATGGTTAGTTATACTAGCGGACAAAATACTTACTGGTCTATTGGAACTCCAACTGATACAACAACTGATGACACAACAGATGATACGATAGATGACACCACAACTGACACAGACACAACAGCCGACACCACAACAAATACTGCCCTTAGTTCTTTGTTTCAAGGTATGATTGATTTAGATCCATTCTTAGTAGAGCAATTAGCTGACCCAGATAAGAAATTAGCCTTTGACTCCTTAGACGATAGCTTAAAGATGCAATACTTAATGAATATGAGAGCTTTAGGCGATAGTATTAAGGCGGGACAGATAATTAACCCTGACCTTGAAATCACACCTGAACAGGCTACTGCTTTTGAAGACCAAGCAAAAGATACAATCGCAGGTTATTATGACGAACTTATAGGCTTTGAAACAGGCGACTTAAAGACTTCCTTACAAAGAATGAAAGATGACTACACCACTAGCTTAGGTAGAGCTGAGGAAACTTTTAAGACTGGCTTAGGAACTCAGGCAGAGAGTGAGGCACAGGCAGGTTTAGCATTTGGAAGTGAAAGAGGTGTAAGAGAGTCTAAGACTATCAGGGCACAACAGGAAGGGCTTGATGACGCTAGTCTTGCTATGGCTCGTGAGAAACAAGACTTAGCCACTACTACTGAGAGGAGAATAGGAAGTGAAGCGTTTGGGCAATTAGGATTAGACACCTCAACTCAGAGATATAATGTGAACGCACAAGGCTTTAATCAAGCAGGTTCTCGTTCTTTATTTACTCCTAGTGGAGATTTAGTTGGGGAATTACCTAAACAAAGACAGGTAGATGTTATTAATGAAAAGAATGCTTTGATAACTGCTGAAAGACAAAAGAGAGTTTTAGACAATTCTAGCTTGTCAGGTAATGCGTTATCAAGTTATAGTGGACTTATAGAAACTCCTAAGACTGTTGCTCCAACTGGAACAAAACCAACAATTACTTTACCTAATGGACAGAAGATAAGTGGGCTTGACCCAAATTACGAGAATTTTAAAAATCAATATAAACTTTAAATAATAAAAATATGGCACTTCCAAATTTAAAACGAAATTTAGACGGGATATTTGAAACTCCCAAAAAAGCTACTCTAGTTAGTCCAACCGGACAGAGAGTTGCCGTTCCTGTTGATTCGCCTGAATCAAAACAATACTTCTCTAAGGGGTATAAATTAGAAACTTCTTCTCCTGTCAATCCTAATGCTATAACTAGCACTGGTGGCGGTGAGTTGCCTAGTGGCTCAGTTGATACCACACAATCTAATGACCAGACTAATGCTTATCAGAGCCTTTTAGTGGACTCTCTTAAACAAGCTCAAGGGGTTGATACAACAGAGTTGCTACAAAAACGGAGAGATTTACAACGTAAGGCAATCGCTGCTAGAACTGATACTGCGGGGACTGAAACTATGAGCCCTAGTCAAAGAAGTCAGATAAGACAAAGTAATGTTGGGGTAATAGAGGGTGAGATAGACGAAAATGCTTACCAGTTGGCAAAAGCGGACAAGGCGATAGCAAATTTTGAAGATGTATTTTTTAAAGCTCAACAATTTGGTCAAGAATTTGCTGATAAAATGGCTATACCTGAAACTATGATAGAAAGTTATAAATTAGCGATAGAAGCTGACCCAAGTAATATGAGTACTCTTTTATCTACTTTAAACGATAAGAGCAAACAGGCAGTTATTAACTCTTTGGATTATACAAAATTAAAACCAAAACCAGAAGAAAAAGATTTTCAATTTATTAAAGGTACAGAACAACAACCTAGCGGAACATTTGACCCATCAACTGGAACATTTACACCTCAAGAAACAACTGTTAGTAGTATAACTGGCTCTATCCAACCGAGTGGTAATATGGTGCAATTAAATATTAATGGTAGAGATTTTAATATTGACTCTGTTGCTTCTAGCTCATTAGGAAGTATTGATAATGCACTAAGAACAGCAGGTGTTCAAGTAAATGGACAATCTGGTTTAATGCTTGGAGCAGTTGAAAGCTCAACCTTTAGAACAGCAGAACAACAAAAAGCATTATTTGATGCTGGAAAATCACAATTAGATGGAACAAATGGAATATCTAAACATCAACTTGGATTAGCTATTGATGTATTCCCAGACCAAAATTATGTTAATGCGATTACTGAAACAATGAATAAAAATGGTTGGTTTCAAACAGCAGAAGAAATGGGTGATAATGTTCATTTTGAGTTTTTAGGAGAAAATGCTAATGTCCCTTATGATGATAATATTGAATTTGGTTATAACGATAAAATCATAACATCTAGATTACCAGATTTAGGTGGAAAAGCTATAACAGATAAATCTGCTAGAACATCTAATCTTCCCTTTGGTATTACATCAGAACAAGCTAATTGGATTATGGAAAGACGACCAGGTAATATTGAATTCCAGAGATTAAAAACTAAAGATTACAGTACATTAATTAGTTTATTTGAACTAAAAGACGATATTGCAGAAATTAGGAAGCTAAAAGATGATGTAAATACTGGATTTGGTTCTAAAGCATTTAAAGAAGGACTGAGATTTGTTGGTCGTGAAACAGAAAAGGTTGATAACTTCACACAATTACAAGTTAAAACTGGTAAAGAATTAGCATTATTTGTTAAGTCTTTGTCTGGGGCAGCAGTATCAGAAGAGGAAGCACAAAGACTTGCTAAATTAGTTCCAAATGTTAATCAACAAGACAATCAATTTGTTATCTCACTTGATGATTATGAAGATGATTTAAGTGCATTAATTGAAGGCAGAATACAACAATATGACTTCTTTGACGAAGAAGATTTCAGAATAGCAGTAACTGGTGTAAATAGTGCAGTTGCTGAACAACAAACTGTTAATCTACAAGACCCTAAAACTGGGGAAGTAAAATTGTTTGAGAATTTATCTCAAGAGGATTTAGATGACGCTATTAATAATGGATTTGTAATAATAAAATAATTATATGGCATTTAATTTTAATCAAGGTAAAACAATAATAAAACCAGATAAAACTAACTTTATTGATAAGGTTGGTGAATTTGGTTCTCAGGGTGGAAGGTCAATTTTCCAAACATTACAGGGAGCTTCACAACTAGGAGAAAAGGCATTACAATTACCACTTAAGGCGTTTGGTGCTAAATTTGATGGAACTTCTGCTGAAAAAGTAATACCAAAAGACTTAACAAGAAAAGGTGTTACTCCATCTGAAAAAGCTGGACAAGTTTTTGGTGAAACAGCACAATTATTTACACCAGTTGGAGCTGAAAAAGCAACTTTAAAAGGTGTTACAATATTAGAAAAATTATTAACTAAACCAGGAATATTTAGAGGATTATTAAAACAAGGTGTCAGAGGTGGTATTGGAGCTACAGAGTTTGGTAGTAAGATTGCTCTACAAACTGGTGGAGATCCAGAAGAAACAAAACAAGCTGCAACTATCGGTGGTATTGTTCCCCCTGCATTAAGAGCTGGTGGTGCTGTTGCTAAAAAAGTTTTACCAGCAATAAGCGAATCTATTTTTGGAGCATTAGGATTAGCGATAGGGAAAGATGCAGAAATAATTAAACAAACATTTAAGAATCCAGTAGCAGTTGCAAAGGCAATGACGGAAAATAAAATACCAGCAGATATTAGAACACAAGCAGTTGAGGTCTTGGGTGGTCTTAGAAAAGAGGTTGGAGAAAACTTTAACAAAGAGATAATCAGAATGAGCAAATTATCACCAAGACGTGGTCTAGCTCGTACACAGGCAGCCCCAGGAACACCAGGAGTATTTAGTGGTGTTAAGAATCAGTTTAAAAATAAGCTAGAAAAAGGAACAGAAAATCTTAAAAATATTATGAACACTTTTAGGGTTTCTATTTCTGATGATGTTCTCAATTTTGATAAACTTAACAGTTCAATAGTTAATTCGTCTGAACAAAAACAAATTCAAGCTGTTTGGAATACATTAAAGAATCAAAAGGATTTTTCTGTAAAAGGTGTTCAAGATGTTGCCGCAAGAGTAAATGCTTTAGCAAAATTTGAAAAAGGAGCTAAAACAGAATCAAGTGCCATAATTGGCAAGATACACAATACATATAGTAATGCTATAAAAAATATTTACCCAGCGTTAGGAAAACTAAGGTCAGACTTTAGTGTTGATAAACAACTAATGGAGGGAATTGATGATATATTAAAAAGTATTAAGAATGAAAAAGCAAATCCAACTGCCGTTACTGGAGTTGTTAGAAAGTTATCAAATGTATTTAAGGAAAATAATGAAGTGTATATCAGAGCTTTACAAAGATTAGAAAAAAGAACTGGTGTTGATTTATTGAATCAATTAGCTGCTAGTGAGTTTAGAAATGTATTTCCAGCTACTTTAGGAAGTAGATTGGCTATTGCTGGTGCTAGTGCTAGTGCTTTATTAAACCCAATTTCTTTACTAGTATTGCCACTATTTTCGCCAAGAGTTGTTGGGAAATTAGCTACAGGTGCTGGAAAAGTAGCTAAGTTTGGTGCTAAAATACCAGCTAAATCAGCAATTAAAAAAGGATTAGCACCGCTTATTATTGAAGGAAATAAATAATATGGATTTTATTATATGGACAATAATAATACTTAGTTTAATATCTGCTGGAAATAAAGTAAGATAATAAAAAGAAGCCTCTAAATGAGGCTCTTTTTTTTAATTCAACTTATCTAAATACTGCTGTCCTAAAGTGTCTAATGTGCTTATATACCAATCGTTAAACCCTTTAGTATCATTATGTGTCTGTTTGTAATACACAAATAATCTGTCCCTAAACCTTTGGCTTGGGGTTTTTTTATCAAACTCGTCATTAATAGCTTCGGGTATATTGTCTAAGTCTTTCTCCTTTATCTCATTCTCTTTAAATAATAACCAACCTTCTTTGTTTTTTAATTGAAACAACTCAGTCATTTCAGAAGGTTTTAATTCTCTAGTAGTGATGTCTAATTTACAGCCACCATCAACTAATGTTTTTATTGTGTTTACGATACTAGGAACTTGAAACATATTATTTTATTTAATTAAGTTATTCAATAATTAAATCATCAACTAATTTCCATAAAGAGTATACATTTCCATCTCTTTTAATGTTAAATAATTCTTTTTTAGCATCTGTGTATCCATTTTTTACTAACCATTCTTTATATATCTTCCGCTTCTCCATTTGTTTTGCTTCTTCTTCTTCTTTTATGGCTATCTCTTTAGCAATACGAGCTTCTTCCTCAGTTTTTATACGTTCAGCTTCAATTCTGTCGGCTTCTTTCTTTTCCTGTTCAGCAATAAGCCTTTTCTTTTCATCTTCAGCTTTAGCTTTCTCAGCTTCAACAGCATTAATTTTATCTTGTTCTGCTTTAGCTTTAGCTATTTTTAAATCTTCCTTAGCTTGTTTTCTAGCTTCTTCTTCAGCTTTCTTTTTTATCTCTCCTTCACGTTTTTCTCTAGCCAATCTATCTTCTTCTTCCTTTGCTTTTTGTTCACGTTCAATAAGTTCAGCTTCTCTTTTATCAGCTTCTAACCTAGCATCAGATTCCTTCTTTTCTAAATAAAGTTCTTTTTGATTATTAAAAAATTCATCAAATTCATTATAATACATCTTTAAAATTTCTTCTTCTGGCATATCAATAATTCCTATAGTCGCTAGTTTTTCTATACGCGCAGGAAGCAACTCTTTTCTAGCAATCATTTCTTTTTCTTTATCAATTTTATCTTGTTGTTCTTTAAGTGATTTTTCAGTTGGTTCAATTATATTAACTAATTCTTTTTCTTTATCAATTACAGCAGACGCGAAAGCTCTAGCATCGGCACGAAGGTCTTTACCAGTTTTAGTTATTTTAACTCTAAGTGTTTTTAAGTCTTTTCTAGCAGTATCAACTGCTAAATAACCAATTTTGTCTTTAACATCTTTAATTGTTAAGTCTTTAAATCCACTAACAATTTTTTGAAGCTCTGCTTTTTGCGGATTAAATTTTTCTAGGTCTAATTTTTCCATATAAATTTTATTAATTAAATTATTTATCTATTAATTACTTTTTTACGATACCAATTAATGCTACACTTTACCTCTCCTTTGCTTATCTCGTTATCATATTTCGCTAATAATAGCTTCCATTTTAATCTCCAAAGTGGAGTTGCCATTCCTTTATGTTCGATAAATTCTCTTGTTCCGTCATTGTGATAGACGAGAAAATCAACATAATAATTACAGATATGCTTACCATAAGCCCAAAATTCCTCTCTCACTTGCGTTTCTATGCTCTTAATCAGTCCTGCCTTTACTTGTAGTTCTAAATCAACATAATAATCACCTTCGCTTTTACTATCAAACTTTTTCTCTCCTATTATAACTTTTCTAGCGTTAAACTTATTACGCTTAACAGGAGGGGTTTTAAAAATAGAGCCATACTTCTTGTTAAATTCTTTTATTGATACGTGTTCTACTTTTCTTTTCATAATATTGGCTTAAATACGTTATATATTAGCTCTGTATTTATTATATCCTCAAGACAATGCTCTTTAATCTCTTGCTCGCTAGCAGTTTCAAAATTAACAGGTTTTTTACTAACACCACAATAAATTTGTAATAAGGTGTCTAAAGACTTCCACTCTCCGTCATTTATAATCTCCATTAAGTCATAGTGTCCGTTAATCTGATACTTGCGACACATATCTTTTAACTTACGATAAGGGAAGTTGAGTTTATGTTTAAGCCCTTGCTTTATTAGGAGAGGTAAGTCAAATTTTTTACCATTAAACGATATAAACTTAAACCTCTCATTATCCTCAAACCATTTCTCCATTTCTTCTAGGGTGTAGAGTTTAGGCTCTTTGCCTATCTCTTTAATACCAACGCAGATTATCTCTGCTAAGTCAGTATCAACACTCATAGTCTTTCTTAAGCCTTTCTTCTTCTTCTCAATATCAGCTTCTATCTTAACAGGGTCTTTAAGTGTCTTGCTATGAACTATTAAGCCCTCACACATAGACACTAAGTCAGGTTGTGGGCGACTCTCAAGGTCAATGATAAATTCTTTCTCGCCATATTCTTCGTGTATTTTATCAACTCTTATTTTAGCTTTGTCTATATTTTCGTTATTCATATTATTATTTTTTAGTTTCTAAATAATCAGGTATATCATCAATACTCATTTTCTTTTCTTGTTTCTCAAATGGATCGCCACCTTCATAAAGAGCATTTAAGTTAATACCTTTGTCCTCAAACTCTGCCTTAATCGTCTTGTCTAGTGGTGTGTGAGGGTTAGACATTACAGAATACTCAGTTTCAAGACCACTACCGGACTTAGAAATTGTAATATCGTAATTTTTAGGGTCGCCCCACTTCTTATTATTGACTAAAGCCTCAATCGCTTTTTGTATGCCTGACTGAGTAATTTCCATAACCTGTATTGTGTTAGTGTCTTGGTTGTAGATTATAAACGACCAAAAGTGTTTTACTTTAGTTGGTTTTTCTTCTTTATCTAGTTTAATATCAGGTGTTTCTCTAAAAAGTTCTTTTGACCTTATAGGTTTGTTATCTGTAGTCCAATACTCATACCCAACTATTGCTGAGGATAGAATACGAAATGTGTTTTCTCCATCACGAAACTTAAAGTAATTCCCTGATGGTGCTTTGTAATTTGAAGGTAGAAACATAGTTTTATTATTAGTTAATTATTTAAAGTTTTTAAATTGTTTTTTACTAATTTCATTATAATATATTATAGAAATATCATTATTTATTTCTTTACTAATAGCTTTTAAAGCTTTTTTAAAATCAAATTTTCCATTAAAGATAATAGTGGCATTACCATAATCATTATTAGACATATAAGATATAAAATAATATCTATCTCTATTAATAAAAAGTGATGATATAAAAAGTATCCAACATAATACTATTAATGTAAAAAGAATTTTTCCTATTAATATTTTCATATTATTGTTTGTTAAATTATTTACTAATGGTTGCGGTTATATTAATTAACTCCATAATTATTAGTTGATGAAACTAATAACTTCATTATTTAATAGTTCTTAGTAATAGAGGTTAAGTTTTATGTTTAGTCATTACCTAAACCTTTTACAAGACATATTACTTCCACTATAAAGTTGAAACCGCAGACATTAATAAACAATATATTATATTTACTCAATTAATTATTACTCCTTAATTATATCACATTGTATAAATTTGTCAATACTTACAGACTGACAACCTTCCTGGCACAACTCTCACAAATGTTTCTTATCTTGCCTGTTAGGATAAGGTTTTTCTTACTGCCACAATTAACACAATGCCTATACTTGTCTTGGTTTTTATTATACCTGTTATTGATTTCCTCAACCCTGGCTAGTGTTATGGTGTTGTTTAATACTAACGCTATATCTCTATAAACTATACCTTTATTTATTAAGTCTATGATCGCCTTGTTTCTTTCTGTTTTTTCTTTTGACATATTATTTAATCTTATTTAAGTAAACATA